>WBZP01000043.1_pt1 | contig 165558 bp, 115 predicted proteins | sample 5204301 | NCBI WGS metagenome assembly WBZP01 (sample SAMN12412401, study PRJNA552823) | activated sludge metagenome | isolation source: activated sludge from nitrification reactor of wastewater treatment plant... | place: USA: Pennsylvania | collected 2017
GGCGACCGTATCGGTCAGTTCGTGTTTCACGCCCAAAGAACGCGGTGCCCGGAGTATCCTTAACGGGTTGATGTACAAACCTTTAAAAAAAAGCGGGGCCGCCGTGCGCCCCCCCCTGTCCTCTTCCCTCAGCACGCCACCGCAATAAAATGGAGCGGAGTTAGAAAAAACTGTTTAACTTTGCACCAATATTTTGACCATGCGCAAAAGCAAATTTACAATCTACAATAGGAAGCGACCACACAGCGCCATCAAGTACATGACCCCGGCCCAATATGAAGACAAAAACCCGCTTCTCTACTTTAAAACGGTTGCGTGAAATGGGAAGAGGACACCAATTTACCGCTTCCGCTCCTGCATATCCGAATAATAAATCAAGGCCCAGCTGCCGTCCGGTTGCTTCCCAAAGCGGCGCTCAATGCCATAAGGCACTGCCTTCGCCGTGACCCGTTCTACAATCACCACATCGCCGATATTTTGGGTTTCGATGTTGTAGTCATTGGCATCAAAATCGGCCCGCTGTATGGTCCACTCCTCCGCCTTCCACCACTTGGTTTGGCGTTGCAGGGTGGCACTGTCTATTTTTACTAAATCATCTCCCTGAAGCGGAAACTGAATATGCGCCAGCTGATATACGCTGTCTGTATGAAATTTTTGGTAAAATTCCTGAAAGTCGGCTGGTAAGTGAATGGCAGCCGGAGGCAGAACAGCCGCAACAGGAGGTGGCGGGGTAGCGTTGGGCTTGCAGGAAAAGAGGACAGCGGCCCAAAAGCCGCACAGCATCACAGAAAAAACATTTTTCATACGCGCCCGATAACGCTAAAAATGCGGGCCTTATTTCACCGCTTCCTGCCATTTGCGCAAATCGGGGACGGCACTGTGCTTGCGGGTCAGCTCATAGGCGTGTACAGCGCGCCCCAACTTAGCCAGAAACGGAAAACCCGTCTGGTCGTAATCGTACCGATCGTCGTTAAAGATGCCATCCGGATTGCACAAAATGGTAGCGGCCAAAATAAACTCGACTTTGTTGTCGAAATCTACAATATACGCTGCGTCGGTCAGCGTACCGTAGGCTTCTCCCACTTTGTTGAAAACCCGGATGTTGCCGTTCCTGTTTTCCTTGCCATCGCCAAAAAGAAAAAACTTGACATAGCCATCGTAGTAAGTAACCGGGTCGTAGCGCGGAAAATCGCACTCGTGCGGAAAAATGCCCATGTATTTCCACACAAAACGATAATCGTCGGCAGTGAGGTTAAAGCGCTGCCCGGCAGGCACGGCTTCCGGGAAAATCACGGCCCGGATCATGCGTTCCATATCGGTGAGGGCAAACCAGTTTTTACCGACCATTTCAAAAGGGGCCAGAATAAGGCTGTCTTTGCTGTTGCGATAACCCCGCCCTTTGCGGGTACTGTGCTGCGGATTTTTCCATTCCTGCGCGTCTAAGCGCTCGCCTTCCCGAAAAAATGCCGTACCCGACCGGTCATAAAACCGGATGGGACTGGCATAGCGATTGTCGCGGCCCGGATAGTTAAATCGGTGGACAATGCCCGTGCGCATATACCCCTTATCGTGCAGGGTGCGATTGATGTATTCCCGTCCCAAAAAATCGAACAAATGGTTGTAAGCGAGGTTGTCGCTGACCACAAAAATCTGGCGTACATCGTGGGCGATGGAAGGTTTATTGTCGGGAGCCGTGGTATCGCGGCTGTACGATTGTTGCCAGGCCCGCAGGGAATCTAATTGATAGGGCGTATTGCGCGTGAGTTTCGGGTAGCCACTGCTGCGCAACTGGTTGATTCTTTCCAAAGCCAACAAGGCCAGCGGCATTTTCACGGTACTGGCCGGATAGAAATAGCGCGTGGAATCCACCCGGTACCGGTAGGTTTTGAAACGGGGTTTTCCCGCTGCATCGCGGTCTATTTGGGTATAGAGAATTTGTACTTCGTACGTGTTTGCCTGTTGCAGGACACGGCGCACCAGGGTGTCGCTTTTGTGCAGCCCGTCGAGAATGTGGCCCAACGGGTCGTTTGGGAAGTCTCCTGCCCGTTTGGAAGCAGTACAGGCAAGAAATAAAGCAGCGAGCAATGGCAGGCTATAGAAAAGAAGTCCCGGGCGCATGACCATGCTAAGATGGAATAGGTGAAAATAAAAAACGCACTGCTGGTATGCAGCGCTATTCAGACAAGGAAGGATACCACAAAGGCCAATACGGAAATAATCAATCCGTACATAAAGACATTATAGCAGTAGCTTAGATAGCGGTACTTTTTGGCCAAAACAATGCCTAAGAAATAGAGGTCGCGGCTCATGGAGCTGTACAAAAACTCCGGGTCTTTCAGCATTTCGTTCACCCCCCATTGGAATTCCTCCAAAGTCATACTGTGGAAATTGCCAAAAAACAGCAAATTGGCTTTGCGTTGCCGGATGGCCTCTTTTGTCACTTTCCCTTCGGTCACCTTTGGTCGTGTACTCAGGGTGGCATAGACCATGGAAATCAGACAGGTGATGGTCAGGATAATAGTGGGAATGGCCATACGGGCATCCACTTTCCCGTCATGCAGAATTTTAGGCAACAGGTTGCTCACAATGATGGAAATAACAAGAGCACTTACAGACAGCATCAGGTTGGCCTTGCTGTCGGCCATGGTGCTCAGGTTGGTGTGCGTGCGATAGGTGGTGCGATACATGGTCTCTACGCCCCGTCCTAAGCGCGCTACCCGCAGTTCGTCTTCGGTTTCCCGCAGGGTGTTGCGCACGCTGCCCACCTTTTCTTTTTCATCCAAAATGGCCAGATCGCTCACCGTGGGGGCCTTGTCGGGATAGAGCCGGCGTTTTTGCTTAATGAGCTGCTGAATGTGTTTGGCCTTTCTTTTGTTGAACATCTCGCGGGCCACTTCCGTATGATATTCGTGGCGCAACAGAAAGGATATTTCAAACTCCACCCAGGCCTGTTCAGTCATAATGTTCTGGCGGGCAATGATAAATTCCTGCCGCAATTTCCCGGTGCGATCCCAGTATATGTCCATACCCAAATGACTCAAATCGGCATCGCAACAGATTTTTTCGAGCAAATTATTGGGACTTTGCGGTACTTTGGTAGCCCGGATGCAACCGTATATGGTGTTGAGCGATTCTGTTGTTACACGGTTTTCTAAGTGTTTCTGTGCAATTTCGCAGCTGCGTTCCTCGTGCTCTTCCGGCCCTGTAGCGTAGCCGGTATCGTGGAACAGCATAGCCAATTGCACATCGCCCAAATCCTGCTCCGACAGTTCAAAACCCTCTCCGATCACTTTTGAGGCAGCAACAGTCTGGAGGGTGTGTTCCAGGTCATGAAACACATATTTATCGGGCATATTTGTCTGGAAATACTCTTTTACAAACAGCTCTGTTTCTTTCAGCAGGATAGCGTAATCTGTCATGAAGCAGACGGAAAATAGAAAATAATATTTTTGCGGGCTGCAAAGGTAGAATTCTTTTAACAAACACCGCTATAAAATATTTCTTCCACCCATTTCAGGCATACATGCTTTCGATTTCGGCAGCGTATTTTTGCATAATCACCCGTCTTTTCAGTTTCATGGTAGGGGTCAGCTCGGCTTCTGTGCCATCGCTTTTAACCGGCTCCCAAGAGCTGGTCAACAGGCAAAACTTCTTGATCTGCTCTACATGCCCAAAATTCGGATTGATGCGGTCTATCAGCGCCTGATACCGCTCTCGAATGCGCGGGTTTTGCACCACTTCCTGGATGTTGGTCCAGGTCACCTGGTGTTCTTCGCACCAGTCTCGCAGCGCCTCTGTGGCCGGAATAATCAGGGCCGACACAAATTTCAGGTTTTCGCCCACCACCATCACCTGTTCCACCAATCGGTGCTCGCGCAACCGCGACTCAATGGGCGCAGGGGCCACATATTTGCCTCCGCTTGTTTTCAGCAATTCCTTTTTGCGGTCGGTGATTTTCAAAAACTTTCGTCCGTGGCCGTCCTCCACCAAGGTTCCCACGTCGCCGGTGGCCAACCAGCGCTCGCCGTCTATCCGGCGAATCATCTCGGCAGTACGCTCCGGCTGTTTATAATAACCTTCCATGGTGCCGGGGCTTTTGGCCAATATTTCCCCCTCTCCCGGGGCATATTCTGCATCCTGCTCAATCCGGAGGGCTACTTCCTCCAGAGCCAGCCCCACTGTACCCAACCGGGCATCGCCGGGGGTAAAACGGCTGAAAGAGAGAGCCGGAGCCGCCTCTGTCATGCCGTAGCCTTCCCGCACCGGAATGCCGGCAGCGTTGAATACCCGCATAATGTGGAGCGGGCAGGCGCTGGCTCCTGTCACAATGCCCTTTACATGGCCACCTAAGGCTGCCCGCCATTTGGAAAACACCAATTTTTGGGCAATGCGCCATTGAATGGCCTGCCAGCCAGAGGGTTGCCGGTCGAATTGCCAGGCATTTGTAAGGCCCATTGCCCAATGAAACAAGGTCTTCTTAGGGCCTTTAAGTTGATGCGCCTTATGATATATCTTGTCATACACTTTTTCAAGCAGGCGGGGTACACACGTAAAAAAGTGCGGCCGTATAGTTTGCAGGTCGCCAGTTTCGCCCCCCAGGTTTTCGGTACCCGTAAACGAAATGCTCATGCCGTAGGCGATGTAGGCATAGACCGCCACGCGTTCGAAGACGTGGCTCACCGGCAAAAAACTCAAGCCCCGGTCACCCGGCGACACAGGCAGGAGGAGGCGCATGGCTTCCACATTGAACGAAATATTGCGGTGGGTAAGCATCACGCCCTTTGGGTTGCCCGTCGTACCGGACGTATAAATCAGGGTAGCCACATCGTCTAATCGCACGGTGGCTTTGATGCGTTCCACTTCTGCCAGACTGGCATCCTCAGCAGCCAACAGGCTGTCCCAGCGGCGCGCCGTCGGGTGGTCGCCAAAAGTGAATATTCCTTGTAGCAGGACCCCTTCCTGATGTTTGGCACCTTCCACTTTGTCGTATAAATCGCCGTCTCCGGTGACACAATACCGGGCTTCGGATTCGGCAAGAATATACGCGTATTCGCGGGTGCTGATGGTGGGATACATCGGTACGTTCAACACCCCGATTTGCAGCAGGGCAAAATCGAAGGCCACCCATTCGGGCGTAGTCTGATAGACCACAGTGGCTACTTTATCGCCGGGGCGCAACCCCAGAGATAACAGGCCCACGCTCAGGCGATTGACGGTCTGTACCATCTGTGCAGTGCTGTAATACTGCCAATCACCGTCCTTTTTCCGACCAAATGCCTGCTCCAGCGGGCAGCGTTCCATTTGCTCGGTCAGATACTCGAAAAGCCGTTTTTCGTTCATGAGTGTATTTTGATTTGTAAAACAATTTGTATGTTATTTTAATATTTTTTTAGTGTTAAAAAAACGTTGCGCAAAAGTCAAAATTTTTTTTATCATGTAAAACTTAGTAAATAAAAAAATTGTTGCTGTACTATAAATTTAAATAAGGTATAAAATTTTGATATTTTGTTCTTATGTTGATAAATAAACTATTTTTTTATTCAAAACAAAAAATTTTTATTAAAATAAATTGCCTAAAAACTTGCTTTATTTGGTAAAATGCTTGTAACTTTGTAGCCTTATTACAGTAAATGGATCTGTCGTACAGATACTTATTGAGGTCTTTTTTGAAAATGCAGGAAGTGCGCGCAGAGAGATAAAAAAGAAACATTGTATGCGCTGTTGTGTGGAAAAGTGCGGAGTGCGAAAAGACGCTAAAACGGAATTGATTACCTGTTACCCTTTTTAGGTTGTAGATAATACCATCTTATAACTACCTCTTTTTTGCAGGTAGGATATATGGTTTTTTGGCCGCTGCTTCTTCTCTTTCCGCTCGTTTTGGAAAGAGAAGAAACGGCGGCTGTTGTAATTTTTTTTCAGAATCCTGAAACTTTATTTCAATTGTACGTCTGAATCTTCTATTTCGCAGCATAATTAATGGCAGGACACTATGAATGCTCAACCACTCAAGCTGATTTTTAAAGGCCATCTGGAGTTTGGCTCCCAGCGCACCTACGAAATGGTGCTTAAACACTGGCAAACCCGTACGGAAACGTATTTTAAGAGCGATGTGCTTTTCAAGCCCGAAAACGTGTTTGATGAGGAACACTATGCCCTGCATGTGCCCCAGCAAACCCTGATGAGCTCGGAGAAGCATTGGCGCAGCACTACCGCTTTATTGCGTGAGGTGGCGCAATATGCAGTGACTGGTAATGTCAGCGGCTGGTGCATCAATGAAGGGAAAGTGATGGCGCTTGCCCAGATAGAACCTGCCAGCGACAAGGCGGCTGTAACAGAGTATCAGCGCGGCTGCGAATTGGTGCTGAAAGGAGGAATGGAGCAGGAGGCTTCCGAGGCCCTGAGTCGCGCTATTAATAAGTATGAGCGCAACTCCCGTGCTTACGAGCGGCGCGGATACGTCAATTACAAGTTGGGCAACTTCAAAGATGCCCTCTACGACTTCTCTAAAAGCATAGACATTTATCCGCACAATGCTGATGCATGGTACGGACGTGGCAAGGTACACATGTTGAAAAACGAGTGGGAATCAGCCATTTCTGATTTCGATAATACCGTAAAGTGTTCGGTGGCCTTAGAGCCTATTTATTGGCTTGCCCGCCTGAAGAAAGGCGACAGCCTCTTCCATGCCAGGCGCTATGCAGAAGCCAAAAAGGAGCTGGACCTCTACGTGAAACGCCCTTTTGCAGAAAGTGACCCCAATTACCGCCGCCTCCCCAAGGCACAATGGCTGCTGGCAGAGTGCAACAGGCTGTTGGGTTAAGGATGTATGACCGGATACGCAGCGGTCGCAATGGCGAAGTTTGGGGAACCCGGTTTTATAAATATTTGTTAAAAATTGAACCAAATGCGTCGCTTTCTCGTTTCAATGTCCGTTAACGGAACCGCGATGCGGAGATTTTAAAATTAAATCAAATAACAATGGCATACGAATTATCGGACGCTTCTTTTAAAGAAGAAATTATCGAAAGTGGCAAGGTGGCCTTAGTGGACCTTTGGGCAGAGTGGTGTGGTCCCTGCCGTGCTATGAATCCCATCATCACTCAATTGTCTTCCGAATATGAGGGACGCGCAGTAATCGCCAAGCTCAACGTGGACGACAATCCGGAAGTACCTACCCAGTACAGTGTACGCGGTATTCCCACCTTCCTCTTGTTTAAGGGTGGGGAATTGAAGGGTAAGATCGTGGGTATGCAGTCGAAAGAGGCCCTTGTAAAACAATTAGACAGCCTGCTGTAAGCACCCTCGACAGAAGATGTCTGCTCGTGCTGTTTTAACACATAAAAAACGCTTCACGCATACTGAATGAAGCAGGAGGCCGTTCCATCCTTTTGGGTATGAGACGGCCTCCCGTTTGTTAAAGCGTTTCAGCCCAATTTGTCAGTCGCCTGCTTCTGGTTGCTGCATCAGGGGGAACAGGCAGCGAACTGCGCAAATTACCCTATTCGACGATTAATACCAACCCTACATTATTACAAGTATGCAGGAATACGTTCGCACCGATTGTACGCCCGATGGCGTAGCACATATCATTTTTTACCATCCCAACCATAACTGCCTGCCCGCTCATCTTTTGCAGGGTTTGGTAGAAGCAGTAGAGGCAGCCGGGCAAAATCCCGAAGTGCGCCTTATCAACCTGCGCAGCGCCGATCACAAAACCTTTTGTGCCGGAGCCAGTTTCGACGAATTGTTGTCCATCGGGGACTTCGATACCAGCCAGCGCTTTTTTTCGGGCTTTGGTCGCGTCATCAATGCCATGCGGCGCTGCCCCAAGATCATCATAGGGCGCATCCACGGCAAAGCCGTAGGGGGAGGTGTGGGTTTGGCGGCAGCCACCGATTTCTGCATGGCTAATCGCTTTGCGTCCATTCGCCTGAGCGAACTCGCTGTCGGCTTTGGCCCCTTCGTCATTGGTCCGGCAGTGGAACGCAAAGTGGGGCTGGCCGCCTTCAGTCAGATGGCCCTCAATCCCACGGAGTGGCAAACTGCCGATTGGGCGAAACAGAAAGGGCTTTTCCAGGAGGTTTTTGACAGCACCGAACAATTAGATGCCTACCTCAACCATTTCAACGGACTGTTGTGCAATTATTCGCAAGAAGCCCTTGTGGAACTGAAGCGCATTTTTTGGCAGGGTACCGAGCATTGGGACACCTTGTTGAACGAGCGCGCTGCCATCAGCGGCCGTTTGGCGCTCTCCGACTTTACCAAAACGGCCCTTGCAGGTTTCAAAAAGTAATGCCTTGAATAAGGACACCACCCCGTGTCCGATCGGGACACCGCTTCATTATTCATGCAGGGGCGATTTTTTTGCGAAATGACCTATTCTACAATTTTGCGCACGGCCGCTTTTGGCGGTGCCGCCGCCGTGGCCATTGGTGCCTTCGGCGCACATGGCCTCAAACCCCGTCTGACCGAATATCAGATGGCCATTTTTGAAAAGGGCGTACAATATCAGTTTTATCACACATTGGCGCTGCTTGCATTGGGTCTGTGGTGTTCCCGGTTCAATTCCGAAGCGGTTTCGGCGCGCCTGCGTTGGGTGGCCCTGCTTTGGACAGCCGGAATAGTTGCCTTTTCCGGTTCGCTCTATTTACTGGCCACCCGCGATTTGCTGCCTTTTTCGGTAGCCTGGGCCGGGCCGGTGACTCCCGTCGGGGGTCTGTGTTTCTTAGCAGGCTGGATTTTATTGGCCTTTGAAAAACAGGCGTTCAGCCGCGTTGCTTCCTGAAAAAAAAGGGGCTAAGGGGGCTATATTAACATTTTTTTAAATGCCTCCCTGACAACTTCATTCGGTTGGTTGTCGTTAAAGCAAAAAAAATTCGATTATGCACGCCTTACAAATCGCTCGAAACGAACGCCGCACCCGCCGACTGGCGGTTTTATTGGCTGCGGCGCTGCACATCGCCCTCGGTGCCACGCTTTACCTGAACACCAACCAGCAGAAGGAACGCCCGACCCTTCCGGTGAAGGCGGAAGCCCGTAAACACGCTCCGGTGCCTGCCCCGTAACAGGGCAGGACGTTCTTTATTTTTTTCTTGTTTTAATGAAAGGGGTGTTGTACCTTTGCCCGCATGAAGATGCGATGCCTTTCAGTATTGCCCGCTGCTTTCCTGTTGCTGTGTCAGCAGGGAAATACACAGATAGATACCACCGTATTTGAGCTGTTGAGCCGTTGGGATGCAGATTCGCTTCCCACAGCGCTTGGCGATTTGCGCATACAGTACAGCAGCTGTTGGGGCATGGCCGTCAACGGACACGAATACGCTATTGCCGGAGGCGCGCAGAAGATCATCGTTCTCGACGTGACGGATCCGCGCCAACCTTTTGAGGCGGCTTCTTTTCGGGGCAGCGCCACAACGATCCGGGAGTTCAAATCTTACAAAAACCGACTCTACGGAGTAGCAGGCGGTGGTTCGGAGGGGCTTCAGATCATTGATTTCTCCGAGGCCCCCGACACCATCCGCCGTACCTACTATAGCAACGAGCTGTTTCCATTTTCCCATACCATCAGTTTAGATACTGTGTCGGGGCGGATTTACCTGAACGGCGGCGGGGCTGCTTCGGGGGGTGTGACCATTCTGGACATCTCATCCGATCCCGACCGGCCCCAATTACTGGGCCACACAACTTTGCCTTCAGGTTATGTACACGACTCCTATGTACACAACGACACCCTTTATACCTCTTCCGGTTTTACGGGTCTGATTATTTATGATATCAGAGACCCTTTGAATCCCCGGGAATTGGCACGGCTCAAGACAGGAGGCTACAACCACAACAGCTGGCGCTCCTCCAATAATCAGTACCTGTACTACACCGAGGAAATTCCGGAGGGAAAGCCCGTTCATGTGGTCAGCCTGCACAACCTGAATCAGGGTGAAATAGAAGTGGTGGGGTCCTTTCTGGATCGCGGCCTGCCTGTTTCAGTCGCTTCTGCGCCCATTCCACACAATTTGTACATCCGCCATGATCTGCTGCTGGTTTCTCAATACGAAGACGGACTAATGGCTTACGATATCACCGATCCGGTAAAACCTGTGTTGATCGGCCAATACGACACCCACCCGCAAAACAGCACATATAACGGCTATTATGGTAACTGGGGCAATTATCCCTGGCTGCCTTCCGGTAATATCGTCACCACCGATATGCAAAACGGGGTATTTATGTTGCGCCTGAAAAAGACCGTAGCTGCACAAACTCCGATGTTACCCCGCTGGCAATGCCACATAACACCAAATCCGACGAACGGCCCGTTGATCTTGCGACTGTCCGAATGGGGCCTGAATACAGCGCAGTGGCAGCTGCTGGCTCCTTCCGGTCTTGCATTGCTGTCGGGCCACATTGTTTCGGGCCAGCCGGAAGTTGTAATGGATATGTCTGGTGTACCAACGGGTCTGTATTTTCTCCAAATTACAAATGCCCAAGGCAATCAGCAAACCTTAAAGCTCCTGCGGCAATAATCAAAAATCACCACCACTGTAGGTTCCCGCCTGCATATCATGCACTTTTAACTGACACAATATATGAACAAAACACTATTGGCAATTTTGCTTTTTCCTGCTTTTGTGTTTGCACAATCGGCAGGAAAAACCTGGATCATCACTCCCGAAAAACCGCGCCCCGGTGAGCCGGTTACGATTTCCTACGACTGGCAAAACGGGCCTCTGGCCAATGCCGAGGACATCGAATTAGTGATATTAGAAAGCAATGGGGAAGAAGCCACTGCGTTTGAAGTGGCCCCTGTCCAAAAGAATGGCCGCATAGAAGCAGTGGTAAAACCTTCTGCTCAGGCGCTCACCCTTACCATGGGGGTACGGGCTGGCGAGCGCTGGGACAACCAGTCCGGGCAGGGCTATTTTACTGACTTACATGGTTCCGACGGACAGCCATTGGCGGAGAGCAAGGCAGCACGGGCCATTTTGTACAATAATTTTGGCTATAGCTTAGACCTTACACCCAAATCGGCAGTGACCCACGACTGGTTAGAAGACGCATTTAAGGCCAATCCCGCTCTGCGTCAAAAATATATGGTTCTGTATATGAATAACCTCGCCCGCATGAAACGCGGCGAAGTCGGCAAACAGGAATCGCAGGCATTGGCCGAGCAGTTGATCCTTGCCCCGGATGTGACCGAGAAGCAACTGTTGAGCGTAGCGCGGATGTTCGAGCGGCGCAGCATGGCCGACAAGGCCGCCGCTATCAAGGAGCAGATACGCACCAAATACCCAAAGGGCCAATTGGTACGGCAGGAACGCCGCGTACAGGCGGAAGCGCAGTTTGCAGATGTCCAGGTTTTGGATCAGATGCTTGCTGCTTATGCCGCCGATTTTCCGGAGCAGACCGAGGAACAACGCAGGGAGTTGCGTGAGCTGCATCTGCAATTGGCGGAACGGTATTTAGAAAAAAAAGAATGGGATCGGGGACAACTGATGGCACAAAAAAGTCAGGACCCCACAGGCGTGGCTTCCATCTACAACGGTGCTGCATGGCAGCAGGCCGAATCCGGCGGCGACCTGGCAGCGGCCAAGCGCCTGGCTTGGGAAGCCGTTTCGCTGGCCCGGCAGGAATACGCTTTAGGCGGTAATAAGCCGGCCTCTTTAAGTCGGGGTATGTGGAAAATGATGAGTGGCCAATCTTATGCTTCCTACTTGGACACCTATGCCTTTGTATTGAGCAAAATGGGCGATGCGGCCAATGCCGCCGAATATGCTGCCCGCGCCGTCGCATTGATGGAAGGGAAAAATGCAGAAATAAACGAACGCTATTGTGGCTATTTGGAAGCGGCAAAAATGCCTGAATTGCGCAGCACCCTGGAAAAATTCGCCCTGAAAGGCAAAGCAACTGCCAAAATGAAGGAAACCCTCAAAGCCCTGTATGCCTCGGAGGATAAAACCGAAAAAGGGGTGGACAGCTATATGCAGCGCGTGGCAGAAAGCAGCAGGTTGCACCAGCGGCAGGAATTGTCGGCTTCCATGCTGAACGAACCTGCACCCAACTTCACCCTGCGCGACCTGGATGGTAAAACCGTTTCCTTAGAAAGCCTGCGCGGCAAAGTGGTGGTGGTGGATTTTTGGGCCACCTGGTGTGGCCCCTGCAAATCCTCTTTTCCGGGTATGCAGCAGGCAGTGAACCACCACAAAGATCAGTCAGATGTAGCCTTTGTGTTTATAGACACTTGGGAAAGTGCTGCCGATAAACAAAAGAATGCAGCAGACTTCATTCGTTCCAAAAATTATACTTTTCAGGTATTGATGGACAACGAGGACAAAGTGGTCTCCGATTTTGGCGTGAGTGGCATCCCAACCAAGTTCATATTGGACAAAAAGGGCCGGATATGCTTCAAAAGCGTTGGCTACGAAGGCAGCCCCGAAGGTTTGGCTGAAGAATTAGCTACCATGATTGAAGTGGCAAAAACACGGTCCTGATTAATTGTTAATTGTGAATGTTTAATTGTTAACAGCGATTCCCGCTTTGAAAAAAGCGACCATTTGCTTTTAACTGGCGTGTCATGCTGAACGAACCGCATACCACAGTTCCGGAAATCTACAATATGTACATAAACAGGCAACTTGCCTCGGATAAAATAAAATGAAAGAGCGTGCGTCTGATAAACACATATTCAAAATTAAATTTTGAATAAGAAAGGTAAAAACAATAATGATGCTTGTCTCGCTGCATAATTAACAATTAAAAATTAACCATTAAAAAAGTGTCATCGCGTCGTCAATTCATAGAAAACACTTTGCTGGGAGGCGCTGCTGCCGCGCTTTCGGTACAGGTCCCGCAAATCATGCGTAAAAAACCGGTGGTACCCCTAGTAATCGCTACCTGGGACAACCGCAAAGCCACCGCAGCGGCCTGGGAAATCCTGCAGCGCGGGGGGCGTGCCTTAGATGCAGTAGAAGCAGGGGCACGCATACCGGAAGCCGATCCATTGGATACCAGTGTGGGCTATGGCGGGTTTCCGGATCGCGAAGGCCGGGTAACGCTGGATGCCTGCATTATGGACGAAGAAGGCAACTGCGGTTCTGTAACGTTTTTAGAACACATCATGCATCCGGTCAGCGTGGCGCGGCGGGTCATGGAAAAAACCCCCCATGTGATGCTGAGCGGAGAAGGGGCGCTGCAATTTGCCTTATCGGAGGGCTTCCAAAAGGAAAACCTGCTGACGGAAGTGGCCCGGAAAGCCTGGGAAGACTGGAAGGTCACTTCTCACTACCAGCCGGTGATCAACTCTGAGCGCCACGATACCATTGGCATCGTGGCCATAGATCAGGGGCAGCGCGTCGCAGGTGCGTGTACCACCAGTGGCCTGGCATTTAAAATGCGCGGCAGGGTAGGGGACAGCCCGGTCATCGGGGCTGGCATGTACACCGATAAAGAGGCAGGCGGTGCCGCCGCCACCGGGATGGGAGAGTTGATGCTGCGCACCCTCAGTTCTTTTTATGTGGTGGAGGAAATGCGACGCGGTGCACATCCGCAAAAAGCAGTGGAATTGGCCGTGAAAAGAATTGTAAAGCGCTATCCGACGGACTCCAAGGTGTGGCAGGCAGGTTTTATCGCAGTGGATAAGCGCGGGCGCTATGGGGCTTACAGCATTCAAAAAGGCTTTAATTACGCTGTGTTTCAGGAAAACGAAAATAAAGTCCTGGAAGCCGCTCACTTATTGCCTTAGGAACACTTTGGTGTGGTTTTAAATATTTTATTTCTTATACAGCCTATGAAATACCTTGTTCTCCTTTTTGGCATGGTGTGTTTTTGTCCTTCTCAAGCATGGACACAAATAAATTATGCGCCCAATCGGGTTCATATTCCCAACTTAGAGCGCCGTTTCGACGGTGATGCAGTTTTTGCGCTTGGCACTGGCAGAAGTCTGAGTAGTATTGAATTTCAGGTGTGTTTCAGTCCCCTAAAGCACTGGTATGTGTTGGGGCATACGCTGAACTCCGGGTCGCCCATTCAGCCCGACACCTACGGCGCTTATTATCGCTTCTACGAATTTGGAGGCGGCTATTATGTACCTGTACGCAAAGGGAGTTTTACAGTGAGCGGCGGGTGGGGTTCCGGAAAGATGGACAATGGTTTCGGGTTTTCCCGCTACTCAAAGCTGAGTATGGAGCGTCTGTTTGGGCAGGTGGGCCTTTATACCCGACAGGGCCTCTGGGGGCTTGGTGCGGCCTTACGGGCTGTTTATCTGCAATATCCCTCTGGCAGTATTGACTTCTCTATTTCGAATATCCGTGATTTGTATAGCTTTGCTACCATTGATCGCACAGCACCTTATTTTTTTCCGGAACTGGGCGTTCAGACGGGGTTGCATTTTTCTGTCTTTGAAGTTCAGGCCAATGTTTGTATGGTTATGGCCGATTTCTCGTATTTGTCTTTTGCACATATGAATCTGGGTTGTTCGTTAGAAGTGGATATCTCTGATATTATTACAAAAAAGCGAAAGCGCAAAAAATAGACCATCCTAAAAAAGGTGCATCGCGAGTTCCTGCTTAATATTGTTTTTCTGATTTTTGTCAACCTGCTGATCAAGCCTCTTTTCATTTTTGGTATTGACTTGCAGGTACAAAATACGGTAGCGGCGGAGGATTACGGTTTGTACTTTACTTTGCTGTCACTGGCCTGTCTTTTTCAGATCATCAGTGACTTTGGGATTCAGAACTTTACCAATCGGCACATCAGTCGACATCCACAGTTGATGTCGAAGTATTTTTCGAGTCTTTTTTTTCTGAAATTGCTGCTCAGCGGGGTGTACCTGCTATTTACGCCTTTAGTGGCGTGGCTGGTGCTGGGCTATGGGAAGCGCGAAGTCGGACTGCTGCTCATTTTGGTGTTCAATCAGGTTTTGGTACAGATGGTGTTTTTTTTGCGGTCCAATGTCTCCGGTCTGGGCCATTACCGCGTGGACAGCTTTTTGTCTTCTTTAGACAAATTGTTGATGCTGCTGACCTGTGGTGCGTTGTTATGGGGCATGCGCAGTGAGGTAAACGTGTTTTCCTTTGCTTTGGCACAAACTGCTGCCCTGCTGCTCACCTGTATGCTTGTTTTCGGGTGGTTGCGCAGCCGGGTTTCTTTTCCGGTGTGGCCTGCGTGGATCAGGTCCCCTAAGGAGGGTTATCCGCTGATGGTGTCTTTTTTACGGCAAAGTGTCCCCTATGCCACCGCCATCCTCCTGATGACGGCTTACACCCGCCTCGATCCCATCCTGTTGGAACGCCTGCTCTCCGACGGGCGCTATCATGCCGATGTGTATGCCGGGGCTTATCGCCTGTTGGATGCCTCCAATATGTTTGGCTATCTGTTTGCCAGTCTGCTGTTGCCGATGTTTGCGCGCCAACTGCGCGACAATCAGGGAGGTATTGCACTGCAATCCTTAGTTTTTCTCAGTTTTCGGTTGCTTTGGGCGGGTAGTATTACCCTTGCTGTCATCATCAGCACCTGTGCACCCGACTTAGTGCAGCTGCTGTTTCCGGAGCGGGCAACAGCCTATCGCTGGGAGACCCTTTCGGTGCTGATCTGGACTTTTGTACCGGTGGCCGTGATTTACGTTTTTAGCACCCTTTTAACGGCCAATGCTCAAATCGGACGCTTGAATCGCTATTTCATCATCGCCATTGTATGCAACATTTTGCTTAATGCAACACTTATACCCCACTGGCAGGCATTCGGTAGTGCCTGGGCCGCCCTGCTGACCCAGGTATTTGTGGCGGCCAGTTCGGTATGGCTGTGTTATCGCAGCTTCCATTGGGAACACACTGGCGGTCTGTGGGTACGGGCCGCTCTGTATGCAGGAGCGGTGGTGGGCCTTGCTCTGCTTTTAGAAAACTACTATAGCGGGGTGTGGTATCTGCGCGCCTTTTGGACAGGTGCGGGTTCAGCGGTGGGGTGTTTATATTTATTTGCGGATTACGGAGAGCAATTTTTGGCCCGCCTGAAAAGGAGAAGCGCTCCCTAATCTTTTAATAACTCTACTACTTGCCCGTCAAAAGGAAAAACCGCATACAGCCGATGGTTTTTAGACGGAGCCGTTTGTTGCATGGCCTGGTAGAGCCACGGCAGCCCGCAGGCGGGATTTTGTACCACAGTTTTCCATTTTTTCATATTGTCGGTTAACCCTAAAAACTGAAATATGGCTACCTGTTCGGGTGTTTCTATCCATAAATCTGCCTCTGTGTGGAGCCTGCGCCGTTGAAAAAGCAGATCGAGGGGATATTTAACGTATTGTTGCTCCGAAGTATATCCCCATTGGCTGAGGGCCTGGTGGAAGGCTTCCGAATGTTGTGCCAGATGTGTCGTTTCTAAGTATTCTGTTGCATTGCGCAAGGTCAGCTGGTAGCGGGCAAGGGCCAGCCGGTCGGAGGACGGACGATGCAGGCGGTCGGCAGCCATGAAGGTCTGTACTGCCTTGACTAAGACAGGCGGACATTCCTCCTTCCAGAGGAGTGGCGCAGCAAAGGCCACAGGCTGTGCCGGGTAGAGGTGCAGACCGCCGGGTACTTCTTCAGAAAGGTCGTAGAAAAGGGCCGGGCGCGGTACCGGGTGCCGGGCACTGCGCGGTGCAGCAAACAAAATATCGTCTGTGTGTTCGGGCGGCTCCGGGAAAACTTTGGGCTTGTACAGTATTTTGGTGTCAGCATACAAAACCCGCTGCCCGTCATAAAAAGGCGTTTCGTCAGAATGCGGATCCAAAACGGGAATGTCTTCATTGCCGCTGTTGAAAACGCGGTTGAGCCATCCGGTGGACTTTGCGGTGGTGGGCAATATCAGATAATCGCGGGCGCGGGTAAGGCCCACATACAGGAGCCGGGCCTCTTCCGCCAATGCGATGCGTCGCGCCTCGGCATGGGCGGTACTTTGCAGCAGTTTTTCCTCTAAGCGGGTGCGACGCAACTGGTCTGCAAAGGGGTTGATCCAAAAACGCAGCCACCTGTTGCCGAGGATGTTATTCAGGTCGGGGTCGGATTGGGTAGCGATCAGATTCAGGCCCCATACCTGCTCCCTGAACGACTGTTCCAGACTACAACAAATGGTAACCGGATATTCCAATCCCTTGCTCTTGTGATAGGTGAGTACGCGCACGGTATCTGCGCTCTCCCCGACGCTTTGCTCGTCGCGTCCGTCTTTCCCCAATCTGTTCAGCCAGATCAGAAAACCGCCGAGGGTGGCGGCGCTGTGCAGGCGGCTACAGGCGGATTCATATTCCAAAGCATAGCGGCGCAATCGCTCGATGTTGTCTATGCGTTGCAGGGCGTGGCCCCGGCGTGCGATGATGCGGCGCAAATCCAAAGCGTCCAATACCAGATTGAGTACTTCCGAGGCACTCATGTCCGCAATGGAAGGTCGCAGGTCGTCCAGCTGGTGAATAAGGGGAATATCTCCCCACTGTAGCACCTTTTCGACTTCAGCGGCGGTGACAGGAGCCGAAAAGTGCAGCCATTCCAGACGGTCATTCACCACTTCTTCGAGGGTTTTGCTGCCACTCAGAATCATCAGTTCGGCCACACTCAGGGCATCGGAGGCCGTGAGCAGGTATTTGAGGGCGGCCAGTGCTAAGCGCACTTCGGTGGTTTCGAGCAGACCGACGCGTGCAATGCCTGCTTTCAGCCCGTGGTGGTGCAGGGCATCGGCCATGGCAATACACTGGTCGTTGTTTCGGCACAAAATGGCCATATCGCCGGGCTGCAACGGTCGGGTGGAAGTCCTTTTTTTATCAAAAACGGGCCACTTTTGTTCCAACAGAATGCGCACCTGATCGGCCACACATTGTTCCAACCAGGGTTTGCCGTGTACTTTGCGCTCGTCTAATTCTGATTTAAAATGCCAGTGGTGCAGGGCCGGGGGCAGGTCAGCGAACGCCTGTTCTTTTTCCAGCGTGAAATGCGGAGAAAGCGTAATCTGTTCGGGCGGCAAATCAGTAAAGGCCAGCGTGAAAATGGCATTGGCGGCGCTGACCAGATCGGCGCGGCTGCGCCACGAGGTTTTCAGGATGTTTTCCGGGCGAATGCCGCCACTGGCTTTGATGACCGCCTGCATCAGGGCCGGTTCTGCTCCCCGGAAACCGTAGATGCTTTGTTTCGGGTCGCCCACCCAAATGGAGCGTTTTGCCAGCTGACTGAGTTGCAAAAAGATGTCCAGCTGGATGGGCGATGTGTCCTGAAATTCATCCACCAACAGCAGGTCAGTTTCCGCTCGCAGGGTGTCGCGCACGCTGTCCATCCGCACTAAGGCACTGACATAGGTCTCCATATCGGTATAATCTATGAGACCGCGCTTTTTTTTGTATTCGGCAAATTCGCCGAGGGCATCCATGCTGATTTCAAAAACCAACTCGATGAAAGCCCGGATGTCGTTTTGAAAATCGGGGTGTTCTTCGCAATTCAGTACCAATTGCTGTAGGTCTTCCATCAGGTCCCGACTTTTTGCGCCCACCGCCACTTTGCCGATTTTGGCCCACTCGTGCCAGTACAGCTCTCCGCGCCACTTTAGCTGATTCTGAATGGCGCGGAGGGTTTCCACACCTTCGCGGGTGGCCTTTGTGGTGTCGGCTTCGTTGGCCTCCAAAGCAGCCACTGTCTGATCTATGGCAGAGGTGAGGCGGTTGTTCCAGGTACGCGCATCGGTTTTCTGAGGAGGAGGCAGCAGCTCCTGAAAACTCTCCCACGACTTCTGACAGCTTTCCTTCAGTACGTCTTTGGAAAAGTTGTTGGCACGGGCCACATCGGTCAGGCGACGGATGAGGACGCGCCAGTCGTAGGGGCCGTCGGCCTTTTGTTTACTCAAACCCAAACGGTCTGCTATGCGGTTCATAGTTTCGATCCGCCGTTCGTCCAGAATCTGAGCCAACGACTCGTTGAACATGCGCTGGCTGTCGTTTTCGGCGATGACCTCCACTAAGGGAGAAACACCTGCTTCAAATGCAAAGCGCTGTAGCAGGCGAATGCCAATGCTGTGGACTGTGCCGATCAGGGCTTCACTGACGTTATTGGCTGCTTCTGTCATGCCCGCTTCCAACAAGCCTACCCGCACCCGCTCCTGCAATTCGGCTGCGGCCTTCTGGGTAAAAGTGGTGGCCACAATGGCAGCCGGGCGTACTCCTTCGCGCAACAATTGCACAATGCGCGTCGTCAGAGTATAGGTTTTGCCGCTGCCCGCACCGGCCGAGATGATTTCTATGGGTAAAATGTCCGACAAGACTGTATTTTTTTGACAAAGTTAAGCCAATCTTTTGGATCGCCGGAAAGAATTTAAAATTGTTTGTGAAAAATCCGCACTTCGTGTCTTTTAATTGCCAACGACGTTTTAATTTTGTGCGCTGTTTTTATCTCCATTCCCGCCATTTGATTCAATGATTCATCGCTTTAATGATTTAATAATTCAAAAATTCAACAACATGTCAACGCACAGAAGACCCTCTAAACATGATCGGGACGTTCAGGACGAAAGAGACAACAAAAAATTTATGATCGTTCTGGCTATTGCTACCGTGGCCCTGATGCTCATCATGTACTTGATGACCCGTTAAGGGGCAACTTAATGCTACAACTCAAAAAAGCGCTGACGCTGCTCCTCCTCTCAGGGAGCCTGAGCGTCAGCGCTCAATTGGACTCTGTCCATTGGCTGCCACCCCTGCACGCACGGGCCGAGTGGGGTCCTGCCTTCCTGTATATTTCTACCCCCGAGAAGGACCCCTTCCCCGTAGAAATTCAAAATGGACGCGGAGAAGTGATTGGTATCCTCAACGTTTCCAACGCGCAGAGTACCCGCTATGATATGCCCAGTGGAGAGAATACGCAAATTATGGTACCCGGCGATTCCCTTTTAGTGGCCTTGCACGACAAAGGCTTGCGTTTGCAGGGGTCTAAAAAATTTTATGTCAATTTTCGTTTTCAAAGCGAATCGGGTTTCCAGGCGGGCGACCTGACCTGTAAAGGCCAGGCGGCGCTGGGAAAGACCTTTCGCATTGGCCACCTGTTCAACAGTGCTTCCAACACGCCCATCCGCAACAATTTTGTGGGGGTTCTGGCCACCGAGGACAGTACTTTGGTGACCCTGACTGCCGCAGATGCCGGAGTGGATATTCAGCGGGGCAGCACGCAAACGGCAGGGCCGACAGCTTCCATGTTGTTGTTCAAAGGAGAATCGGTCGTGTTTGCTCAATACCTCACCTTTAATTCGGCACAGCAACCTCCCAATGGGCTGATCGGCGCTTTGCTGACTGCTACTAAACCCGTGGCCGTGAACGTGGGGTCCTGGCTGGGTGCGCCGCAGGACCGCGCCAATGACGCGGGCCTCGACCAAATCGTGCCTTTCGATAAAGTAGGGACCGAATACATTCTGTGCCAGGGCAATGGCTCGGCAGACATGGAGACACCAATGGTGGTGGCCCATCGCAACAACACGGAGGTGCGCCTCAATGGGGCGGCCACTCCGACGGTTGTCCTACAGGCAGGGCAATTTTTAAGGGTGCCGACCAGCAGCTTCAGAACAGCAGGGAATCTGTATATAGAGACTTCCGAACCGGCTTATGTATATCAAATGGTAGGGGGCGTGCCTTCCGGCAACGACGCATTGCGCACAGCCGGGCTGATTTTTGTTCCCCCGGTGTCCTGCGCCATTCCCAATGCTGTGGACAACATCGCACAGCCCAACCGCATTGGGGCCTCCGTATTTGAAGGGGGCCTGATGATTGTGGCCATGAAGGACTCTTTGGTAGAGCTCTTTTTAGACGGCAGCCCGGTTCCGTTGGGGGTACCACAACCGGTCGCCGGCAATTCCGATTTTGTGACTTATCGCCGCATTGACCTGTTTTCGCTCAATCAGCCTTTGGAATCGGCAGCGGTGGTAGCCAAAGGTGCAGTGCAGGTGGCCCTTTTTGGTCGCAACGGCGCAGCAGGATATGGCGCTTTCTATTCAGGTTTTAGTCGCATCCGCCGCCCCCACATCTCTGTTTCGATAACGGGGGATGGCGTTTGCCCCGACACCCTGAAGGCCACGGGGCTTTTTGACGGGGTGCAATGGTACTACGCAGATTCGTTGTTGCAATTTGGCCCCGATTCCATGTTGGTGGCTTATGCACCGGGGCGTTATATTGCGCGGGGCTATTTGGGCGTGTGTCGCAAAGCGGATTTTGCAGAGGATACCGTGACAGCGGTATTTAATTCGCCTGTTTTTCCGCATGCAGTCACTTCGCCCGCCTGCTTCAACAGCCACGACGGCAGCATTGCCATTGGCACTCCCTCCGGCGGTCTGCCGCCCTATCAGTATTCCATCAACAAGGGCGCTTCTTTTGTGCGCACTCCTATTTTTGAAAATCTCGGCTCAGGCACTTATCAGTTGATTGTGCGGGATTCAACGGGATGTTACAACAGTCCTTTGAGTGTGTCCCTGCAACAACCGGACAGTCTGCGCGTGGTTGCCTCGGTGCAGTCTGCGCCGGAACCGCCCCTGCCCGGCGGGCGATTTGTGTTGCAGTCGGTGCCGTCGCGGCCTGTGGTGTCCACGCGCTGGCAACCGCAATACAATGCCGATCAATGTCTGGGGGATTGCGCCGCCTATGCCGTGCGGCCCGCCTTTTCTGCGATCTATACAGTAACGGTGGCGGATGCACGCGGCTGCACGGCTTCCGATACGGTGACAGTGGGTGTGCAGCCCCCCGTTTATGCACCCAACGTCATACAGCCTGCCACGGAAGGGGCCAATGGCCGCTTTGTGCTTTACAGCCGCGAACCCGTGCCTGTGCAATGGTTGCGCATATACGACCGTTGGGGGTCTTTGGTATTTGAAAGGCGCGACTTCACCACAAACGATCCGCTACAGGGATGGGATGGCAAAACCGGCGACCGCGATTTGCCGCCGGGCGTTTATGTGTTTGTGGCCTCGTTGGAATATCTGCCGGGACGCACTTTCCTGCTGTACGCTGACCTGACCCTTGTACGCTGACATCTTAATGGGTCTGTACCCTGTGGGGTTTACCGTACTTTGGGGCTTTTGCGCTTGCCGCCCGGCTGCCGGAAGCCCCTGCCTCCTGTGAGGGCCATCATGCTGGGGTTCATGGGCGTTTGCTGGGCCATTTTAAGCTGCTTTTCCACTTCTTTGATCTGTTCGCGCAGCATGGGTTCGGTGATGTTGAGTTTTTTGATGTCGGCAAACTGATTGATGGCTCCCTGCCGATTGTTGCGCGATGCTTGCACCATGACCAACTGCAATATGGCGGCTCCGCGCTCGTTGTCGGAGGGCAGACCCGCTGCTAAGGCTTCTTTCAGCCATTTTTCTGCGGCTGCAAAGTCTTTCTTCTGCATAGACAAAGCGCCGTGGGTCATGTAATATACGCCTTTGTAGCCTACCAACAGCCACTTGGGGAAATAGGTCTGCTTCAGGCTCGCCTCCGCTTCCTCCCACCGCTGCTGCCCCATAAACTGATTGGTGGAAACAATGGTACCCAACATGATATAGCCCGCCAAGAGAATAACGGCCGTCAGCAAAAACAAAAAGCCGTACCAAAAGCCATACATCACCCACAGGCCGATGCCCAACACGAAACCAAGCGCAATCAGCGCGAAACGCAGTTTTACCGGAATAACAAACATAAATGATTTTTAAATTTTTAATGCTGGTTGTAGGGTCTTTGGGGCGGAAAGGGTGCAAAGGTACAGTTTGATTGGAAGATGCACAAACAGGTGGCCGATATTTTCATAAATTGGGCAGGGGCGGGGGTAATTTTGGGAGTGCCAAAATGCAGGTTGGAGAAAATGGCAAAGCAGTGATACCCTCGCTTTCCAGAATCCCTTATTTCGGGATATTTCTTTTAATTTGAACCCTTGAAAACCCGGAGAAGTACCCGTATCCCCCCGTAACATTCGTGTACAGCGCATCGGGATCGCTGAAAGGTATATTGGCTCCCTGTCGGCTGAGGGACAAGTGGTGTCGGTAAAAGTCTTCCGACAGCGTAAACCACGTTAGCGTGAGATCGCGGAGGACTTCTGTACGCGGGTTATAATCCACTGAAACAATCAATTCCAGATCGCGGGTGGGGCGCTGCCAGTAGTTCTGATGAAGCACCGATATAGAATCCGATACATTATAGACCAAGGCCGTAGTGCCGTCATTGGTAGAAAAAGCAGCCGGGCGACTCTCTTGTCGAAGCCAGACGGGTTGCGGAATGGTGTCTTTATACAGGTCGCGGGCTACCTGTAGCGAAAACCCAAAAAAAGGCTCCACAGGCAAAAGCGGGGGCAATTGAGTCTGTAGCAGCAGGTACTGGCGTATATGGCCATTTGACAGAGTGTCTGCCCGATCCTTTTGCAGGGTGACGACTTGGGGCTGGACTGGCAGGGGAGCCGAGGAGGTGGCAAAAACGGGCGGAAAGCCCGGAGTCCGTGCATGGAGCGTATAAGGAATATCGTTTTTCACCTTAAAGCTGTCCGTCCAGAAAATTTGGCCTTTGACTTCCATCGGAGACAACGTGGCCACGCGCACCCCTTCTTGTTCCACATACACCTCTGCCTCTGTAATCAGCGGCGGACGGCCCACACTGCTCACCGGCTGCGTCATGGACAAAAAGACCCGAAAAGGGCGCTCAGCCTCGAAAGCCGACTGTGCCACCAGACGCGGCGACTCCGTGGGCAGCTCAATCAGGATATCTTTGACACAACCTGTCAAAAAAATCAATGGCCATAGCCAGGCTATTTGTTTATAGATGCAATTCATAACGAAGGATGGGTAAAAAGGGCAAAAGCGTGAACTGCTTGCCTTTGCCGGGTTCCACGGCATTGGTATTGACAGCCACATAAAAAGGATTAGCGCGGTTATATACATTATAGCCGCCGATCTGAAAAAGGTGAAGCCGCTTGCCGCGTTGAAAGCGGGCGGAAAAAGTCAGGTCTAAGCGATGATAGGGCGGCAACCGATAGCCGTTTACCTCGGAATATACTTTGATATCGCGTGCCAACTGGTCACTGGCATTTCCGGTTTGCTGCCGATATTTCACTCCCGCCAACGTCATGGGATTGCCACTGGCCCATACCCATACCGCACCGAGGCTGTAATGCCTGTCCAATTGCTGCACCAATTGTATTTTGAAGTCATGCCGCCGATCGAATCGAAAAGGGAAAGGCCGCCTGTTATTAATTTCGTCGAAATGCCGGTCGGCCTTAGACAGGGTGTAAGCAACGGCACCTGTCAGATTGCCGCCGTGCTTTTCAATATTAAATTCCAGCCCTCTGGCCTCACCGGTGCCAATGGCGATCCGATCTTCCCAGGCAGCAGCCTCTTCAGTAAAATTGTCGGACAGGAAATTGCCAAACGATAAAAAAGTAATCACCCGGTCAAAACGCTTATAGTAAGCCTCAATGCCAGCCTCCCAGCCACTCCCCTCCCAGCGCGTTCCGAGGCTCACCTGCCGGGCAATTTGTGGCGGGACGCGTACCGTGGAAGGCACCCACAATTCAAAGGGCAGGCTAATGCTGTAAGAGCCTACCTGATGGAGGTTTTGGGCAGTGCGTTGCAACCCCAGCCATTGCTCCCAGCCGTTGTCGAAGCGGTGGCGCAACACAAAGCGGGGTTGGGGTACTACATAAACTGCCGGGCCACTCAGGAAAAAAGAGCAGTACAGACCTGCTTCTGCACCCCAACGGGCATTAGGCTGCCAGTCGGTTTCTGCATATAACTCTCCTTCATCGGCACCGGGGGTCCTGTTGAAAGAAGGACGAAACAGAGAATCCAGATTAACTGTGCCAAGGTTTTCCTGTTTGAAATTGACCGAACGCACCCCGGGCCGAAAATCGTGCAACGTATAGGCACCGCCCCAACGCAGGGTGGTGTGGTATTTCCGGGACCACCAGATAAAATCTGTTTTCACCGACCAGTCGCGGATAAAACTTTTATATGCCTGCGCCAGGTTAGAATGAACAACCTGATTGCTGTCTGTTTCCTGGATCAGGAAATTTTGTTTACTCTCATAAGCGAAATGAGAATAGCGCAGGGTCGTATTCACAAAAATACGGTCGTGGAAAATATGGTTCCAACGCAGGGCTGCAATGGTATTGCCCCATTCGGAATCCAGGCGGATACTCTCCCGCAAGCGGTGCCCCTGCTGGTTATAGTCCTGCACAAAGCGGTTATAAAAATTATCGCCGCCGTTGTAAAAACTCAAGTACAGGCGGTCTTTTTTTGATACGTTATAATGTAATTTGAAATGGGCATCGAAAAAGCGATAGAAAGGACTGTCGGTCTTATCAATCAGCACATTGTCTTTCTGACTCAGTGCCTGTATCCAGGGGTCTAAATAAGTGGCGCGCACCCCCGCCAGGAAGGCGCTTTTATTGCGCAATACAGGGCCTTCCACCGTAAGGCCGGTAGCAAAAGTACCTGCCGATAACTGGGCGTGGTAATTACTTTGATCGCCATCGCGGGTGCGTACATCCAGTACCGAGGAAACGCGTCCCCCATAGCGTGCCGGAATACTGCCCTTCCATAAACGGTTGCTGCTGCTGATCGCCGGATTAAAAATTGAAAAAAGCCCGAGGGCATGCCCGGCATTGTACACCGGTACATCGTCCAAAAGCAGGAGGTTCTGATCTGCATTGCCGCCGCGCACATGCAGCCCACCCAAGCCATCCACGCCCGACTGAATACCACTCATCAAAGCCGCCTGACGCACCACATCGCTTTGGCCTCCGGGCATGGGAAGCAGCCGCAGGCGCTCTTTAGAAAGTGTTTCGTACTGCACACCTGACTTATGCCCGCCAGAGCGTTGGCCGGGTGACTCTCCGGGTATGACAATTTCGGGCAGCCGACTAATATTTTTTAGGTTCACCTCTATCTCCCTATCGGCAGTAAGATATATTTTTTGTAAAGTCCCTTCGTAGCCCACAGATTGAAATGATACCCAATATTCTCCTGCCGCCAGTTGCAAACTGAAATAACCAAACTCGTTGGTGGTGCTGACATCGGAGCCTTCGCCATGTATATAAATGGTGGAACCAATCAGGCGCTCTCCGCTGCTTACATCCGTCACATGACCGCTCAAAGTATGATATAGGGTCCGGCGGCTGATAGCAACAGAACTCTGTTCGGCGTGTAATTTTACCGGAACACACCGGGTAATATCGCGGATAACAGCCCCCAATGGTTGCTGAATAGCTTTAATACGAACAGTGCCGCAACCTGACACTAAGCCGTTGGCAAAACTGATATTTACACTCGTTTCCCTGCTCAGGCGGACCAGTGCTTCGGCGGGCGTACAATCATAACAGTCAAAAGAAATTTTTCTTGCCAGAACACTTTGTCCGGAAAGCAACTGTGCAGTCAACAGTAAGGCCACCACAGAGAGAAGAGCAATATGGTTGTAAAAGGTCATGGTGTCAGACTGCAAAGGTATATAATTTTCCGGTAAACCTGCGTTTGCGTCACTTTTAAGCAAATTTACAGATTTTCTCGGGGCATTCGAAAAAACCCTATTAATTTTGTGGCCATGAATAAAGGACTTTTTCTGCCATTTTCGTCTGTCTTTCTTTATGTATTGTCTCTGCGTCGCTTGTCGGGTGTGTGCGGCCTGTGTTTCTTTCTTCCTCCTGCCTTTGCTCAAACTGCGCAGGTATTCGAGCGGTTCCATGCACCCGTCGAAGTAGAAGGCAAAACACTCACCCTGCCTTTTGCCGGGGGGCTGAACGCCCCACAGTTTTCGCCCGCCGACCTGAATCAGGATGGCATCCAGGACTTGGTTGTTTTTGATCGGGGTGGAGACATTTTGCTCACTTTCCTTAATGACGGCACGCCGAACCAGAGTGTTTACCACTTTGCCCCCGAATACGCCTGCCATTTCCCGGTATTGCGCGATTATATGCTGATGCGGGATTTCAACCGTGACGGTGCAGCGGATATTTTTTGTGCTTCTTTAGCCCCCCTGTCTCAGGAAATACAGGTTTTTCAGGGATATTTTGAGGGTAAAGCCCTGAAATTCAAGCCCTTTACTTTTACATATCCGTCTTCCTGCACCATTTGCAACCCCTACCAAATTTTTTTTCCCGACAACGACCAACCCGGGTTTTGGAATAATCTGGCCGTCAGTCGGGCGGATATTCCGGCCATAGACGACATTGATGGCGATGGCGATTTGGACATTCTGACCTTTGCCGCATCGGTAGGCGGCCACATCTGGTTTCTGAAGAATACCTCCGTCGAATCGGGCTTTGGCTTAGACAGCCTGCGCTTTCGGCTGGCCGATGAGTGCTGGGGTCGGTTCTACGAAAGTGGCTTTGTGGCCTGTAAAAACGACCTTAGCCCCGATCCCAATGCCTGCCCTTTCCAATTTGCACGTGGCCCGCAAAATGGCGACCTCGACGCTCGACATCCTGGCTCCACCATTATGACCTACGATCAGGAAGGGGACGGCGACAAGGAAATTGTGCTGGGAGACATTTCCTTTTCCTGCTTCAATATGATGATTAATGGTGGTACGCCTGAAAAGGCTTATATGATTCAACAAGACACCCTCTTCCCTTCCAACGATGTGTCGGTCAACATCCTGAGCTTCCCCGCCCCCTTCTATCTGGATGTCAACAATGACGGCAAAAAAGACATGATCGCTACGGTGAATGCGGGCAGTGTGGGGGAAGACCGCAAAGGGGTCTGGTTCTATGAAAATCGCGGCAGCAACATTAACCACCGCTTCGAATTAGAAACGCGCACATTTTTAGTAGGCGACATGATAGATATAGGCTCTATATCCCACCCCGCTTTTGCCGACGTGGATGCCGACGGCCTGACCGATTTAATAGTAGGCAATTATGGCTATTTCAACGCATCCGGCGGCACCAATGCATCTCTCTATTTGTTTAAAAACATCGGCACCCCCACCGAACCTTCGTTTCAACTGACCGACCGCAACTGGCTCAATTTTGCCCAGTATGCCCCCAACGACTACGATTTCGCCCCCGCTTTTGGCGACATAGACAGCGACGGCGATACAGATATGCTTGTGGGCAGCAACTTAGGTGGCCTTTTTTGTTACATCAATCAGGCGGGTGCAGGAAACCCTCTGCGCTTAGAGCGCGACTTCAACCTGATGTGGCTGACCATGGATGTTGGCCAGACCTCCGTGCCTTTCATTACCGATTTAGACAAAGACGGCCTACAGGATGTTATTATCGGCGAACGCTTAGGGAATGTGAACTTCTATAAAAATACCGGCATTGTGGGACAGCCCAAGTTCACTCCGGCTCCCACTATAGACCGGCTGGGGGCAGTGGACGCACGCCTGCCCGGAGAATCCCTGGGCCATAGCACACCGGCCCTGATAGAAACCCCGGACGGCACGCTGTTGGTGATGGGTACTGCCAGCGGACAGATGGAAGCGTACAGCGATATAAAGGCCACCGCTCAGCCCTTTCCCGTAGTATCCGAACGTTGGGCCAATAACGATGAAGGTGCGCGCACCCATCCGGCTTTCGCAGATTTAAACGGCGACGGACTATTGGAAATGGCAGTTGGCAATTATCGGGGTGGACTCTCCCTTTTTAAAACCCGTTTGAAAGACTGCCTCACCAGCTCTTCTGTACTCCCCTCTCCTGCTGTGAGCAACCTGAAGGTCAGTCCAAATCCTGCTACCCGATGGGTACGTGCTACTTTGCCTGCTTCGCAAACGGCGGACTGGTGCATGGTAAATACAATGGGTCAAACGGTACTGGCAGGTCACACGGCAGCGGGCAGCGGCCTGCTTCACTGCGATGTTTCAACCTTGCCTCCGGGCGTATATTATTTGGAGGTGCAACAGGAAGGAAAGCGATTAATGGCGAAGGTCGCGGTGCGTTGAGCCTGTTCTGTCTTTTATGCGGTTACTCTACTGCCCCCTGTCAATCGAACCTCCTCTAACAGTTCCAACAGGTCGGCATCCTCAATGTCTTTGCGCTCGTCTGCCAAGCGCAGAAAACGCTCGTAGCTGATCTCCAACTGGTATTTGGTCAGATGGTAGCCGAGGCGCTCCAAATGGTGGCGCAGGGCAGCTTTGCCGCTGCGGGCTGTCAGTACAATCGAGGATTTGGGTACGCCTACCTCATGTGGGTCTATGATTTCGTAGTTTTCGCGGTTTTTTAGAAAGCCGTCCTGATGAATGCCCGAAGAGTGGGCGAAGGCATTGCTGCCCACGATGGCTTTGTTGGGCTGTACCACCATGTTCATGCGGTTGGAAACGAGGCGACTGACGGGATAGAACTCGCGGGTATTGATGCCTGTGTACAGGTTGAGGTGGGTGCGGGTTTTCAAAATCATCACCACTTCTTCCATAGATGTGTTGCCGGCGCGCTCCCCGATGCCGTTGATGGTACATTCTACCTGTCGTGCGCCATTTTGCAAACCGGCAATGGTATTGGCAGTGGCTAAGCCCAGATCGTTGTGGCAATGGCACGACAGGATAGCTTTGTGGATATTTTTGACGTTTTCCATCAGAAAGCGCATCTTGGCTCCGTACTCTTCGGGCAGGCAATAGCCCGTAGTGTCGGGAATGTTCACCACTGTGGCCCCGGCAGCAATGGCTGCCTCTGTCATTTGGGCCAGAAAAACCGGATCGGCCCGCCCCGCATCCTCTGCAAAAAATTCCACGTCTTCCACAAAGGTTTTGGCGTATTTCACAGCCGCCACCCCCTGTTCCAGTACCTTTTCCCGGGTGCTGTTGAATTTATTTTTAATGTGATAATCCGAAGCGCCAATGCCGGTGTGAATGCGCCCGCGTTTAGCATATTTCAATGCCTCACCCGCCGCTTTAATATCTTTTTCTACCGAACGCGAAAGTCCGCATACAATCGGTTCCCGCACAGCCCGGCAAACGGCTTCCACAGCAGCAAAGTCGCCGGGGCTGGAAATGGGAAAGCCTGCTTCTATGACATCCACGCCCAACGCTTCCAATCGCAGGGCGATTTCTACTTTTTCGTCAATATTGAGGCGGCAGCCCGGGGCCTGTTCGCCGTCGCGAAGGGTAGTATCAAATATATATACGCGGTTCATAGTCGAGTGATGAGTGGGGAGTGGTATGAATTAATATTTTATATCAGGGGGTGACTGAAGTGCATTTCGTGGAGAATCATCTCGCCAATGGCCTGAGTGCCTGCAATTTTGTCTTTGGGAGTTTGGGCATTGGCAATGTCGCCGGTGCGATAGCCCCTTTTCAGCACCCGATCTACGGCCTGAATAATGGCATCTGCGGCCTCTTTCTGGCCAAAACTGATGTCCAACAGCAGGGCAGCCGATAAAATAGCGGCCATTGGGTTGGCGATGCCCTTCCCGGCAATGTCGGGGGCCGAGCCGTGTACGGGTTCGTACAGACCTGTTTTGTCGCCGATGGAAGCGGAGGGAAGCATACCGAGAGAGCCTGCAATTTGAGAGGCTTCGTCGGTCAGAATGTCGCCAAACATATTTTCCGTGACCACTACATCGAATTGGCGCGGATCCTTGATGAGCTGCATGGCAGCATTATCCACATATATATGATGTACCGTGACATCGGGATATTGCACTGCCAACTGCTGGATGGTTTCCCGCCACAACCGACTGGATTCCAGCACATTGGCCTTATCTACCGAATGCAGGATGCCACGTCGGGTACGCGCCGCTTCAAATGCTTTGACGGCAATGCGCTCTATTTCTTTGCGGGTGTACAACAGGGTATCCAACGCCGTATTCCCTTGATCACGGCGTTCGCGGTGGCCAAAGTAAATACCGCCTGTCAACTCGCGAAAGAATAAAATATCGGCTCCGCGCAGTACCTCGGGTTTCAGGCTGGAGGCATCCAACAATTCATCGAAGATGCGAATAGGGCGGATGTTGGCATATAGTCCCAACTCCTTCCGTATTTTTAGCAGCCCCTGTTCGGGGCGCACTTTCAGGGTTGTATCCTGATCGTACATGGGATGGCCTACCGCACCCAGTAATACAGCATCGGCCGTCCGACAGGCTTCGAGGGTGTCATCGGGCAGCGGATTTCCCACGGCCTCTATGGCGCTGTGTCCAATCAGGGCCTCTTCGAAAACAAAGGACAATCCGTAAAATTCGGATACTTCCTGCAATGCCTTTTGTGCCCAACCAGTGACTTCTTTGCCAATGCCATCGCCGGGGAGTATGACTATTTTTTTCATGTTATAAAAAATGCAGTAGAAAAGCGATGGCGCACCTTGCGGCGGCCATCGCGCATATAATTATTGAATATTTGATTCAGTCTAAAATATTCTGTTGCCGGGAACTGCGCTATTGGCATCCTCGTGCTGCTGTTCGGCGGCGGTACAACCTTTTGGCACCTGCAATCCCGTTCAGGGAACAGATGCCCTCCTGCACCGCTGTTCAAACTCCTCAATATCGGTCATTTTGCTGACCAAATAGTCTATGTCATCGTAGCCTTTGAGGAGACATGTTTTTTTATAGGGGTTAATGTCAAATCCGGTATGAAAGGTGGTGTCTTTCAACTGGAGGGTTTGTTTTTCCAAATCCACTTCCACTTTTACAGCGGGATTGGCAAAAATGTGCTCAAAAAGATTTTGCAGAAAGGGCTCTTCCATTACTAATGGTAAAATGTTGTTGTTTAATGCATTATCTTTGAAAATGTCTGCGAAAAAACTCGAAATAACAACCTTAAAGCCGTAGTCGGCAATGGCCCAGGCGGCATGTTCGCGACTGGAACCGCAGCCAAAGTTTTTCCCGGCCACCAATATTTGCCCGCTGTACAAGGGGTCATTGAGCACAAAATCAGGATTGGGTACGGCCGCTGCATCGGGTGTGCCGGGCAGATAGCGCCAGTCCCGAAACAGGTTGGCACCAAAGCCCTCCTTAGAAGTAGCTTTTAAAAAACGCGCCGGAATGATTTGATCAGTGTCCACATTCTCGATGGGCAGAGGAACACAGGTGGAATAGACAAATGCCAAAGTAATGTCAGGTGATTAGTTTTTGATTAAAACACTCAGACAGTCCATTTGGAAAACAGGGGATTTTAAAGCATTTTGCGCACATCGCATATACGGCCTGTGACGGCAGCAGCGGCGGCGGTCAGGGGACTGGCTAAAAAGGTGCGCGCTCCCGGTCCCTGTCGGCCCTCGAAATTGCGGTTGGAGGTAGATACACAGTATTTTCCGGCAGGTACTTTGTCCTCGTTCATGCCGAGGCAGGCAGAACATCCGGCCTGACGCAATTCGAAGCCTGCTGCTGCAAATGTATCGAATAAACCTTCCCGACGGGCCTGCATTTCTACCTGCTTCGATCCCGGAACAATCCAAACCTGTACCTCCGGAGCCTTCTGTCTGCCTTTTACGAACTGCGCCACTGCCCTCAAATCTTCAATCCGGGCATTGGTGCAGCTGCCGATGAAAACATAATCTATTTTTTGTCCCAAAAGCTGCTGCTGCGGACGAAGCCCCATATACTGTAGGGCCTTTTCCATGTCTGCTGCTCCTGCAGCCACAGCCTTTTCGGGAATATTTTGCGTAATACCCATTCCCATGCCCGGGTTAGTGCCATAAGTAATCATGGGTTCTATGTCTTCGGCCCGGAACGAAAGTGTAGCGTCAAACACCGCATCGTCGTCGCTCTTCAGGGTGCGCCAGTATGACAGGGCCTCTTCCCATGCTGTACCCTGCGGAGCAAAAGGCCGCCCTTTCAAATAATCGAAAGTGGTATCGTCGGGAGCAATCAGCCCGCCACGGGCACCCATTTCGATGCTCATATTGCAAATGGTCATGCGGGCTTCCATACTCAGCGACCGGATGGCAGAACCGCCGTACTCTACAAAGTAGCCGGTGCCACCCGCCGCAGACATTTGCGAAATGATATACAGAATAATATCTTTGGCCGTGACCCCGGGCATCAGGCAACCGTTTACCTCTATTTTCATGGTCTGGGGGCGGGTTTGTAACAGGCACTGGGTAGCCAGTACCTGCTCCACCTGACTGGTGCCAATACCAAAGGCCACTGCTCCAAAAGCCCCGTGGGTGGAAGTATGGCTGTCGCCACACACAATGGTCATGCCGGGTTGTGTAAGTCCCAATTCCGGTCCGATCACGTGGACGATGCCCTGACGTTCGTGGCCCAGCCCGTAGAGTTCCACACCAAATTCGGCACAATTCCGATACAGTGCTTCTACCTGCTTCCGCGAAAGTTCTTCTGAAATGGGGAGGTGCTGGTTCAGGGTAGGGACGTTGTGATCGGCGGTGGCCACTGTCTGTTTCGGGCGGCGCACGGGCAGACTGCGTTTGCGCAGGCCGTCGAATGCCTGTGGCGAGGTCACTTCATGAATAAAATGTCGGTCAATATAAAAAACGACGGGAAATCCGGATTCGCCACTTACCACGTGTGCATCCCATACTTTATCGAATAAGGTGTTCACGGGGCAAAAATAGAGTATAGAAAGAAGGTATGGAAAACCAAAAAAATCTATTTATACGATGCTCTTTTTGTCTAAAAAATTAATAAAACATTGATTATAAATTATTTATCTTTTTTAAAAATACGATCTTCAACAGCGAATGACGTGCTGAAAAAGAGGCTTTGCAAAGGCGGGAGAACTCCCTTTATGTACTTCGAAACCAAAAAATTACCATAAATTTAAACCATTGAGCATTACAAGAGGGCTTCTTTTGGGAAAAAACCGACATATAATTTCCAAAAAGCACCCTATCGTCCCCCCAAAAGGTTGCAGGACAAAAAAAGGGCTGTATATTTGCCGCACAACAATATCCCAAAACTTTACCGGCCCTTTTTATGCGCTCTGTAATTGCTTTATTGCTCTGTGCAATGTTTTTCTTTTTCTGTAAATCCTCCAAACCCGCTGTCCGCAACGGTCAGTATGACCAATATCCTGCCTACGAGGGTACGGATCTCGGCATGGTGTATCAAAAGAAAAAAACTATTTTCAAACTTTGGTCGCCTGCTGCCGAAGCCGTCCGGCTGCTGCTCTATGCCGCCGGAGAAGGCGGCAGTGCTTTGCAAACGAAAAACCTGAAACGGGCATCCAATGGCGTTTGGGAAACCACCCTTAATGGCAATCAGGCGGGCAGCTACTACACCGTGCAGGTCAAATCGGAGGGGAAATGGTTGGAAGAAACCCCCGACCCTTATGCCAAAGCAACCGGCGTTAATGGCAGGCGCGGTATGATTATAGACCTGGCTGCTACTCACCCTGCGGGTTGGGAAAACGACCGTCGGCCTGCCCAAAACGCTTTTACCGACATTATTTTATACGAGTTGCACGTGCGCGACCTGTCCTCCCATCCGGCTTCCGGCATTCGAAATACCGGCAAATTTCCGGGCCTCACCGAGACGGGTACCCGCAACCCCGACGGCCTGTCCACGGGCCTCGACCACATCAGGGAATTGGGCGTGACGCATGTCCATCTGTTGCCCATTTTTGATTTCCACTCGGTGGATGAAAGTGCTTCAGAGGGTACCCAATATAACTGGGGCTACGATCCCGACAATTACAACACCCCCGAAGGCAGCTATTCCACCAATCCAAAAGACGGAGCCGTGCGCGTTCGGGAATTGAAACAATTGGTGCAGACCCTGCATGCCAACGGTCTGCGCGTCATCATGGACGTGGTGTATAACCATACCGGACAAACAGACCAATCGGTGTTCAACCGTTGTGTACCCGGCTACTACTACCGGCAGAATGCGTCGGGGGGCTGGTCGGATGCGTCGGCTTGTGGCAACGAGACCGCTTCCGAGCGGCCCATGATGCGCAAATACATGATTGAGTCCATGAAATACTGGGCGCAGGAGTACCACATAGACGGTTTTCGCGTGGACCTGATGGGCATCCACGACATCGCCACCATGAACCTTCTGAGCGCTGAACTCCGCGCCATAGACCCCACCATTTTTATTTACGGAGAAGGCTGGACAGCAGGTGCCAGTCCCCTGCCCGATGCACAACGCGCCCTCAAAGCCAATACCTGGAAGCTGGATAAAATTGCTGCTTTTGGCGACGATTTCCGCGACGGTTTGAAAGGCAGCGTATTCGACCACCACGACCGCGGGTTTGTAAGTGGCAAATCCGGCACGGAAGAGAGCGTTAAATTTGGGATTGTGGGGGCCACCCAGCACCCCCAGATCAACTACTCTAAGGTCAATTACTCCAAAGCCCCCTGGGCGGGCGAACCCTCGCAGGCCATTACCTATGTGGATTGCCACGACAATCATACCCTGTGGGATCGCCTCTCCATTTCCTGCCCCGATGCCTCCGAAAAAGACCGCATCCGAATGCACAAGTTGGCAGTAGCCTTAGTGCTGACTTCGCAGGGCGTGCCGTTTATGCACGCAGGCGTGGAACTGCTGCGCACCAAACAGGGCGTGGAAAACTCCTACAAATCGCCTGATCTCATCAATCACATAGACTGGAAGCGAAAAACACAATACCACGCCGAACACGACTATATACGTGCATTGGTACAACTGCGCAAAAGGCACCCCGCCTTTCGTTTGCCTTCCGCCGAATTGATTCGCAAACACCTGCAATTCATGGAGGTATCCGATCCCAACCTGATTGCTTACCAATTGAGCGGTAATGCGGGGGGCGATCGCTGGAAAAATATCGCGGTACTGTTCAATGGCAACCCTGCCGCCCGCACCTTAAAACTGCCTGCCGGAGACTGGAAAGTGGTGTTAGATGATCAGAAAATAGACGAAAAAGGTATGGAAACCATCAAACGCGGAGAGGTGACCGTACCCGGCATTTCTGCAAAAATATTAATACAGGAGTAATCCTACATTTTTAAAGCCGCATGTTGAATCTCAGAACTTTCCTTTTATGCCTCCTCTGCTGCATCGCACGGGAAATGACCGCGCAAATCAACGATGACTTTTCGGATGGCGATCTGCGCAACAACCCGCGCTGGCAGGGAGACCTAAATAACTTTCTGCATACAACAGACGGGCAGTTGCAGCTCAATGCGCCGGGTACCGATACCTCGACCATTCTGGTGCAGGGTACCATTCAGGACAACAGCGAATGGTCGTTGGATATACGTCTCGACTTTCCCCCTTCCAATCAGAACCGCCTGCGCGTTTACGTCCTTGCCGACCGGGCAGATATTTGGACTGCCAATGGGTATTACGTGGAAATAGGAGAAACGGGCAGTGCGGATGCCATTCGACTGTTTCGCCAGAATGGCGCTGTCCGAACTTCCATCGCTACCGGCACAACGGGTCTGGTGGCCGCTGCGCCTGTGGTATTCACCCTTGTCATGCGCCGTACTGCTCCCGGCATCTGGACTTTAACAGCCCTGTCCGGTGGACAAACCCTGCCCCAATTTGAGGTCACCGACACCACCTATAAAGGCGGGTGCCACCAGTTTTTTGGCATTCAGTGCATCAATACCACCACCAACAAAGACAAATTTTTGTTTGATAACCTGCGTATCACCACCACACAGCCCGACTTAGTGCCGCCCGGCACGGTGCGCGCTACCGCCAACACCGATACCGAGGTGGTGGTATATTTTGATAAACCGGTGGATTCCCTTTCGGCCATTCTTCCCGCCGCCTATACCATTGACAAAGGCGTTGGAGTACCCCAAAAAGCCACCTTGCTGCCGGACAAAAGAAGCGTCTTGTTGAGTTTGGCAAAGCCCCTGGCCAATGGCAATTTTCGTTTGGAAACAAAAGGCATTCGCGATTGTTATGGCAACGTTTCCGGCAGTCAATTTGTTGATTTTGAATATTTTAAATTAGAAACAGCAAGCGAATACGACATTATTGTCAATGAAATATATCCCGATGTATCTCCCACCAAAGGGCTGCCCGAAATAGAATGGGTGGAACTGTACAATCGCAGTACCAAATTCATTCGTTTGGACGATCTGTACTTTTCGGACGCTTCCGGCGCACCCAAAAGGCTGCCCGCAGTGGTGTTGGCCCCCGATTCTTTTGTGGTTTTGTGCAATCCGGCCCAGGTTACCGAATTGCGAAAAGTCACCTCCCGAGCACTGGGGGTAGCCGGTTTCCCCTCGCTCAACGATGCAGGCGATGTGATTAGCCTCACCGACGGAACCGGTCAGTACATAGACCGCGTACCTTTTCTGTCAGGCTGGCACACGGATCAAAGCAAAGACGACGGTGGCTGGTCGCTGGAGCGAATTGATCCCGACAAACCTTGTCTGGGGGCCATTAACTGGCAATCCTGCCCTGTGCTGCCCGGCGGTACGCCCGGAGCCGCGAATGCTGCCCTGAAACGCAGCCCCGACAACGACCGCCCCTACCTGTTCAGCGTGTTTCCCATAGACGGCAGTACCCTGCGCCTCACCTTTTCGGAAGGTCTGGAGCGCAATAGTGCCACTTCGACGGACGCTTACTTTATCACGCCTGCCCTTGCGACCCAACAGGCTGCCGTCACCATTGAGCAACCCAATGTAGTGGTGCTTACGCTGGCGCAGTCCATGACGGGCAGCACCATCTACCGCATTGCCGTCGGCGACAAGCTGCTGGATTGCAGCGGCAATGCAGCCCGCCGCGACACACTGGCCTTTGGCTTGCCCGAAGTACCCGTTCCCGGCGACATTGTTATCAACGAAATACTGTTCAATCCCCCCACAGGCGGTGCGCGTTATGTGGAAGTGTATAACCGCAGCAGCAAGATTTTTAGTTGGACGAACTTTTTCCTTGCTAATTTTTACGAAGACAACGACGTGGAAAACATTGGCCGCGAACGCTTGTTGCTCCCCGGCGATTACGCTGTTTTTACTTCCGACCGCGACGAGGTAATCGGCCGCCATGTCGGTATCTATCCCGAAAAAATCATAGAAATGCCCCTGCCCACACTCGATGATAAAAACGGCAACGTGACGCTCTACTGGGCAAAAGACGGTCGGAAAGTGGTATCCGATTCGGTGGTGTACGCTGACAGCTGGCACAATGCCCTGTTCAACGTCAGTCAGCGCGATGGCGTGGCCCTGGAACGAATTAGCACAGAGGAACCTTCCAACAGCCCGGCTAACTGGACTTCCGCATCGGCCAACAAAACGGGCGTACCCGGTACGCCAACTCTGCCCAATTCGCAAAGTCGCCTGACACAAAACAACAGTGCCGACCATTTGCTCGATCTTCCTGTGGCGCGGCTTTCGCCCGATGGAGACGGTTTTGAGGACTTTCTAGACATATATTATCAGCTGCCTGCGCCGGGTTTTGCCGCCACCCTGACCATCTTTGATTCCGGCGGTATTCCGGTGCGCCGCATTGCCCGACAGGAACTGGCGGGTACAGAGGGCTTTTTGCGCTGGGACGGCGAGATGAACACCGGCGCACGTGCGCGCCCCGGCATTTATGTGCTTTTTGCAGAATTTTTCGACGGTACAGGCACAGTGCGCCAATCCAAAAAAGCCTTCTCGGTGGTGTACCGTTAGTGGCCGCATCCGGCTTTAAAAGACCACAAATAGCGCCCTCCGGCGCACTTTTTGCTGCAAATTCTTTGCTGTCTGGCGAATTGGAGCGATATTTGCGCCTGTTTTCTTTACAAGGGCCTTGTTTGCTGTCTTTTTTTTGCAAACACGGGCCTTTTTTTATGGAAAATGCCCTTGAACGGATCAAAAAATAATAAAATCATGTTGCCCAAACACTACTTATACGGCTTTTATCTGCTGCTGCTCTTTTTTTGGCAGGCATTTGCACAACCATTGCACGCCCAAACCACTGAAAAAGAAATCGCATGGATGGCCAATCCCTCTTTTGAAGACCGCCCCGGGCCGGGCAAAGTACCCTCCGGATGGATCAATTGCAGCGCCGCCGAAACCTGGCCGCCCGACATACAGCCCGGCTTTTTTAAAGTGAAAAGTAAACCCCCGCATGGCAGTTCCTACGTGGTCCTCATGGTGTATGACAACGATACTTACAATTCCATCGGGCAAAAACTCAGCGAACCATTGGAAAAAAACAGCTGCTACGAATTTAGCGTACAATATGCCCGCGACAGTTTTTGTAGTAAAAAGAGCGTAAAAACAGGGGATATTACCACCTACGCCATTCCGGTAGTGATTCGTATCTGGGGCGGCAACCGCGCCTGCGAACGCGCTGAAATGCTGTTTGAAACGCCCATTGTAACCAACTACCGCTGGCTGGGCTTTAATTTCAGGCTTAGCCCCAAAGAAAACAATTATTCCTGGCTTATCATCGAAGCCTACTACAAAACCCCTTTGGTCTATAGCTACAGCGGCCATGTGGCCATAGACAACCTTTCGCCCATACGAAAGATTGTGTGCAACCCGGAAGCCATGCCCGAAATGAAAGAAAAGGAAAAAAAGAATCCGCCAAAGGACACTGTGGCTGCCAAACCCGCTCCCAATAAAGAAAAACCCGCGCCACCCGCTGCCGCCGTGAAACCTGCTCCAACGCCCCCCACTACAACGGCTCCCGCGCAAAATGTGGTTACCCTGTCGCCCAATATGGATCGCCGCATCCTGCGCAAAGGCAGTATCATTCGGTTAGACAATCTGTATTTCGATGCCAACAAGGTGGACATCAAGCCCGAATGCGAACCTGTGCTGGGCGACCTGGCTCGCTTTTTGCGCAACAATCCGGACGTAAAAGTGGAAGTGGGCGGACACACCAACAACAACCCCGACGATAAATTTGCCAACGAACTATCTGCCAAACGCGCAAAAGCCGTAGCCGACTGGTTGGTCAACAAAGGCGTAGCCCCCGCACAGGTACAGCACAAAGGATATGGCAAAACCCGCCCTCTCCTGCCCAACATCAATCCGGAAAGCCGAAAAAAGAACCAGCGCGTAGAAATTACCATACTTGACATCAAATAATAATTGTTAATTGTTAATTGTTAATGATTGAAACGGGTATTTCGTACCATAAATCATAAATCATAAATCATAAATCATAAATCATAAATAAAAAATCGTAAATCATAAATCGTAAATCGTAAATCGTAAATCAAAAATCGTAAATCAAAAATCAAAAACCAAAAATCAAAAATAAATTCAAACCATGAAAACTGCCTTATTTTTCAAAGACCTGGCGGTCGTTTTTCTGGCCATCAATGGCATTTTGGGGATGACAGCTTGCAAAGAAGAGTTAGTAAAAATACCCGATCTGAAAGTGGGCAGCCGCAAAGTGCTGATAGAAGAACTGTCGGGTGTCAATTGCAGCAATTGCCCTGATGCCGCCAAAGAGATAGAGAAAATACGCGCTTCGGTAGGGCCGGAAAATGTGATTGCCGTAACCATTTATCCGGGCGGATACGGGGTGCTTTCGCGGCCCGTACCGGCCAGTCGCTACGACTTTCGGTTTCCCGAAGCCGACGGTTTGGTGAATTACCTCGGTGCGGCCTTGGCCATACCGGCCCTTTCTGTCAACCGGGTACGCCCAAACGTTGCCGACAATACGCCTTTTCTCATCACCCGCACCCAGTGGGGCGGCGCGGTACGCAACGAACTGGCCAAAGAACCTGCTGTTGGCATTTTGCTCAATGTCAGTTACAATAAAAACACCCGCACAGGGGCCGTCACGACCGACCTCATTCCGGAAAACACCCTTTCCGGCGATCACTTCCTGACCCTGTGTATCACCCAGGACAGCGTATTGGATGCTCAAAACGACCGGAACACGATCCTCACGGACTATGCACACCGCCATGTCCTGCGGCGCTTCCTCACTGCCTCTACGGGCGACAAAATCCGCGAAGCCCTCAATGCCAGGGCGCTAATCAGCAGCACCTACGGTTTCCAGCTGCCCACCGACTGGGATGCGCGCAAGTGCAGCATTGTGGCTTTTGTGCATCGCAGCGGCGTACCCGATTTTGAAGTGCTACAGGCAGCCACCCAACCGATTGAATAGTAAGCAAAAAGGCCCTTGTAATAGGGTAGGGGAGTGTACTCTGTTTCTCCTTTGCTATGTGCGAATGAAACGGACCGCCAGGGTTTAAAAAACAAACCCCCGAAGGTGATTTCCCTTCAGGGGTTCGTGGTTCACATTCTGAGCCATTCCCGCCATTGCTCCGTTTTGGCAGGGCTGGCAGGTTTTTCGTAATTTTTTTCAAAATCCGAAACGTTGATAATCTGTAAAGGACGCTGTTTTTCCTTTTTTAAGGCAGATTCCAGAGCGCGGGCGCGGGCAAAATAACCTTCTGCCCTGACCTGCGCTGCCGTCTGCTCTTCCTGTATGGCCTGGAATCCCTGTATCACAGATTGGGTAGGCATCTCATCGGACATTTCGGTCAGCACATAGAACTTGCCGAGGCGGGCGCGCAGTTGCTGCTCCCCGGTAATGCCTTTCGACTCTATGGTCTCCGTGAGGGTCTTGTGAAAAGCAGTCAGTTCTGTATGCAGAGCTTGCAGACCGGCCTTGGTTTTTTTATCCCTGATGCTTCCTGCGCGCTGGCCGGTGCTGTCCCGGAGCAGGCGCACCTGCGCTTCCAAAAGCCCCAAACTTTCTACGGCCTTGAAAATCTGATTGGAAAGTGCATGTCGTTTTGCATAGTCCAGATCAGGTTGTAAGGGATCGGGAATCAGGGTCAGCGTCCCCTCGTCAGTGACTTTATCGGCTTTCAGGCGGACTTTATAGATACCCGGCAGGGCCATTTGTCCGAAGAAACCGGCATATACACCGAACTCCCCTTGTACCAACACGCCTTTGGCCGCTTTGGGTGGGGCGGTGCGCATATCCCACCGCACGCTGTTGAGGCCCTTGCGCTTGGTGCCGGGCAGGGTAGCCACCGTTTTGCCACCTGCGTCCATGATCTCCAAAGTCACCTCCCCTGTATTGAGGCGGTCTTTGAGGTAATATTGGATGGTGGCATTTTCCGATCTGTTGGGGCCGGCATAGGAACCCGTACTGGGGAACGCCTGCCCGTAGTGACCGCTGGTCACCGCAGCGGGATTGGAAGGCAAAAGCACGGCTTCTTTTTGCAAAATCTCCAGGGTGAGGCGGCGCAGGGGCGAAATGTCGTCTATAATAAGTACACCGCGTCCGTGCGTGGCCAATATCAGGTCATTGGTGGCGGGGTGCACCACTAAATCGCGTACGGCCACATATTCCGGTACTTTGGCTTTGTACAGCACCCAGTTTTGTGCGCCGTCGTTGCTGATATATAAGCCAAATTCTGTTCCCAGAAACAGCATATCGGGGTTCTTGCTGTCTTCCACCAGCACATGGGCGTATCCCTGCAAGGTCGTGCTGTTCCCGATAAAAGTCCAGCTTTTGCCCTGATCGGTGGTCTTGGCTACGTAGGTACGCATGTCCCCGTAAGCATGGTTGTCGAAAGTGGCATAGGCCACATTGCGGTTGTGGCGACTGGCTTCCACGCGACTGACCCAGGTGCCGGACGGCACGCCGGGAATATTTTTGGAAATCAAAGACCAGTTTTTCCCGCCGTCGGTAGTCACCTGGATATTGCCGTCGTCGGTACCGACGTACAGCAGATTTTCGTCTAAGGGAGAAGGGCTGATACTGAAAATGGTGCAGTGGTTTTCAGCCGAGGTATTGTCCACCGTCAGGCCGCCGCTGCTGTACTGCTTCTGTTTGAGGGTGTCGTTGGTAGTCAGGTCGGGCGAGATGCGCTGCCAGCTGTTGCCCCGATCCGTGGTTTTGTATAAGAATTGGGCACCGCAGTACAAAGTCTTGGGGTTGGACGTGCCGCGCACCAAAGGGGTATTCCAGTTCCAACGCAGTTTCGGCTCACCTTTTTGTGCCTGTGGCTGTACAAATTTGGATTGGTTGGTGCGGGTATTCACGCGACTGATCATGCCACCCTGACTTTCGCTATATACAATGGCGGGGTCTTCCCCATCCACCTGCACCCAGAAACCATCACCGCCGCCCACGTTGTCCCAGTCGCGGTTTTCGATGCCTCCGGCGCTCTGTGAGGGGCCACGCCAGGAGCCGTTGTCCTGCAAACCGCCATAGACGCGATATGGAGCCTGTTGATCCGCCTGTACGTGGTAGAATTGCGAAACAGGCAGGGTATTGAGGTGCGTCCAGGTTATGCCGTAGTCCAAGCTCATATATACGCCGCCGTCTGTACCGAGGTAGAGATGTTTGGTATTGTTTGGATTGATCCAAAGCGCATGGTGGTCGGAGTGTACCCAGCCGCCGTCGTTGCTGGCATCCGAAAAAGAATAGCCGCCGTCGTTGCTGATGGAAAGCGAAAAGGCGGGGCGATAGACGCGCCTGGGGTCTTTGGGATCTACCACTAAGGTACTAAAATAGAAAGGCCGGGCGGTTACGTTCGAGGTAGCGCTCTGGTACTTCCAGATTTCGCCCCCGTCCGAAGAAATCAGCAGGGTGGTGTTGGTACTCTCCACAATGGCCAGCATATTATCGGGTGCGGAGGGGGCCAGGGCCAGGGCAATGCGCCCGAACTCGCCTGTGGGCAGGCCCTGGGTGATTTTGCGCCAGTTTTTCCCGCCATCCACGGACTTATACAAGGCACTGCCGGGGCCACCCGATGCAAAAGAATAGGGCGTGCGTCGGAATTGCCATGTTGAAGCCAGCAGGACATCGGGGTTGCGGGGATCCATCACCACATCGGCGCAGCCCGTTTTTTCGTTGACGTACAGTATTTTTTCCCAGGTTTTGCCGCCGTCGGTGGTTTTATACAGGCCCCGATCAGGGCTGTCGCTCCACAATTTGCCCGGCACTGCCACGTACAGGGTATTGGGGTTGTTGGGATGGAGGATAATTTTGGAAATATGTTCGCTGTTTTCCAGGCCCATTTTATTCCAGTTGCGCCCCCCGTCGGTGCTGCGGTAAATGCCCAGCCCTACGGAAACGCTGTTGCGCATGTTGCTTTCTCCTGTGCCGACCCACACCGTATCCGGGTGTTTTTGATCTATGGCCAACGCGCCAATGGATTGGGGGTATTTGTCGAAAACAGGTTCAAAGACCATGCCTGCGGTGGTGGATTTCCAGAGGCCGCCGCCTGCCGTGCCCACATATATGTTTTTGGGGTTGTTGTCTTCGCCTTCAATGGCGGTGATGCGACCGCCCATGACTGCCGGGCCAATGTGGCGCGCCTCCATCTGGCTGAAGGTGGAAGAAGTGAGTTTAACCTGGGCAGCCACAGAAAAGCAGCTGCTGAAAAGCAAAATGAAAACAGGAAACTTCATTTTTTAAGGATGTAGGATGAAAGGGAACTACGAATAAAAAGGGTGCCAGACTTGCCATAACGCAAGCCGACACCCATTTTCACCTTAGTTGTATATGCTCGATGGAATGCAAGCTGCAAAAAGCATAAAACGGTGCGTTTTGAACACCATATTTACTTTTTCGCGGGCATTTCAAAAATTTTCTCGTCCACCGCGATATTGGTATTTACTGCCGTTACGGTAATGGTGGTGGTGCCCATCATGGGATTGGCCTGCTGAATGGCAAATGGCATGACTAGACCTTCCACTTTGCGGTAGTCGGACATGACGGATTCCGACTTCATTTCTTTGCCGTCCACAGTCTCGATTTTAATGTTCTTAATTTCATAAAAAGTAGCCGGATCCAGAAGGCTGTATTCGATTTTGTTGTCCTTTTTATTGATCTTGATCTTGTGGGCTTCGGTACCCTCTACATCTTCGGTGCCTACATATTCTAAGGTGTATCCTTTCTCCTTATATCCCACAAAAGTGCCGTCTATGTCGGTCATTTCCTGCATGGCGGTCACCTGGTCGGCAGTCATGGGTTCCGGGTCGGTGGCACCTGCAAAGGGATTGGTGGCCCAGCCTTTGTCGCCGGACACTACTGAAGTCTGGGTCATGCCCATTACGGAGACATCCATGCGGGCTGCTTTGTCGCGTATGGCCGTCATGGTCCACAGAATAGACATGCCTGCCGCAGCTTCCGAGGTGATTTTTGCTTCCATTTTAACGCTATTTAACTTTTTCCAGGCTGCCTCTCCACCGATGGCTTCAATGTGCTTGGCCACCAACTCCTCTGCATTTTGGGCAAAAGAGGAAAATGAAAACAGCAGAATGGAAAAAAACAATAAAAACGCCTTTTTCATAAAAATGAAATATTGATTTGAGATGAATGATTGTGCAAATAAACAGGAATCCCTTGAAGGTATTGCTTCAATTTCGATCAATAAAAGTAAATACCGGATGAAAAACGCCTACTCCGATGTAAACCGGAATTGCACTTTCGGAAAATTTTCCTGTACGGTCTGTAGTATCCAGGCTGTTTCGGCCAAAAACACCGACTGATCGTCTATGTCTTTGGCAATGTCGCGCTTGCGGCGTTCCATAAATTCCTGTAAGGCTTTGGGGTCGTCGCTGCTGAACCAACACGCTTTGTGCAGATGAACGGGTTCATAACGACACTTGGCACCGTATTCGCTTTCCAAGCGGTGTTGTATCACTTCAAACTGCAACTGCCCTACCGTGCCGATAATGCGCCGTCCGTCACTCTGGCGCACAAACATCTGTGCCACGCCTTCGTCCATCAATTGGTCCAATCCTTTCACAAAAGACTTTTGTTTGAGCGGATCGGTATTTTCCACATACCGGAACATTTCGGGCGAAAACGACGGAATACCGCGAAAATGCAGGGTCTCACCTTCGGTCAGGGTGTCACCGATTTTAAAATTGCCGGAATCGTAAAGACCCACCACATCGCCCGGATAGGCTTCTTCCAACAGCGTCTTTTTACTGGCCATAAACATGGTGGGATTCGGAAAGCGCATTTCGCGCGCTAAGCGAATGTGGCGGTAGTTTTTATTGCGTTCAAAACGGCCTGAACAAATGCGCAGGAAGGCGATGCGGTCGCGGTGACGCGGATCCATATTGGCGAATATTTTAAATACAAAGCCCGAAAATTTTTCTTCCTCGGGACGCACCAAACGCTCTTCTGTGTCGCGCGGGCGCGGGGTCGGGGCAATTTCAGTGAAACAGTCCAAGAGTTCTTTCACTCCAAAATTGTTGACTGCCGAGCCGAAAAACACCGGACAAATTTTGCCGGACAGATAGTCTTCGCGCTGAAAAACCGGATATACGCCTTCAATGGTTTCCACCTCTTCACGCAATTCCTGTGCCTGCCGTTCGCCAATGTGTTTTTCCAAATCGGGGTGGGTCAGGTCTTCAAAAATGATGATGTCTTCCTCCTCCTGTTTGCCATGGGGATTGAAAAGCACTAACTTTTTTTCATAAAGGTTATATACCCCCTTAAACCGCTGCCCCATACCAATGGGCCACGAAAGGGGGCATACTTTCACATTCAGCTTCTGTTCGATCTCGTCCAACAAATCGAAGCCGTCGCGCCCTTCGCGGTCGAGTTTGTTGATGAAAAAGATCAGGGGTGTGTCGCGCATCCGGCACACTTTGGTCAGCTTTTCGGTTTGTTTTTCTACACCGTTGGCTACATCCACCACCACAATGGCAGAGTCCACGGCGGTGAGGGTGCGGTAGGTATCTTCTGCAAAATCTTCGTGGCCGGGCGTATCTAAAATGTTGATTTGCAGGTCTCTGTATTCGAATCCCATGACGGAAGTGCTGACGGAGATACCGCGCTGGCGTTCAATTTCCATGAAGTCGGAAACCGTACTCTTCTTAATTTTATTGCTCTTGACAGCTCCTGCGGTCTGGATAGCCCCGCCAAAAAGCAGCAATTTTTCGGTCAGGGTAGTTTTCCCGGCATCCGGGTGGGCAACGATGGCAAAGGTGCGCCTGCGGTGCAGTTCTGAAAGGTATTGGGACACGTTGATGTGGCTGTTTTTAAAAAATGGCCGCAAAAGTACAACAATTATTGGAAAAGGCGCGGTCAATGCGCTTTCATCAGGTGTAAATGTCTTACTTTTGCGGCCGTTTCGCCCATCACCAAACCCCCGATTTTTTAAAAATAAGTCATTCATTAAAGTTAATCCGGGTCATTTTAATATAAATCTCCAAAAATCAACACATTATCAAATTACCACATTATCAAATTACCACATTATCAAATTACCACATTAACAAATTACCACATTCATTCATGTTTCGTCCCCTTTTGGTACGCCCGGTAGCGGAAGCTTTAAATGCCATTTTTTGCGAACAGCGTCACGCAGATAAAGTCATCGAATACACGCTGCGGCAAAATCCGAAAGCGGGCAGCCATGACCGGGCATTCATCGCAGAAACCGTCTATGAGGTGGTGCGCTATTACCGCCTGTACACGGAAGTGTGGGGGCGCATACCCCGGGAGACAGCAGATTTCTGGACCATTATCGGGATTCATTTTATACACAAAGGCCACGCCCTGCCCGACTGGCGCGAATGGAAAGATATGAATGTGCGTGCATTAACGGCTGCCCTGGCGGCCAAAAGTAAAGTACGCGCCATCGGACAAAGCATTCCCGACTGGATGGATGCTTTAGGGGCGGCGGAGTTGGGGGCGCACTGGGACACCACAGTGGAATGGCTCAACCGGCCGGCCCGCGTGGTGCTGCGCACCAATCGCCTGAAAACCGACCGCCCCACTTTGCGCCGCGACCTTGCCACAGAGGGGATTGAAACGGAATTGCTGGGCGACGGCGATGCGTTGGTGTTGCACAAGCGGCAAAATGTGTTCCGCACTGCCGCTTTCAAAGCAGGTTACTTCGAGGTACAGGATTATAGCAGCCAATTGGTCGCCCCTCTGCTGGCACCACAGCCGGGCATGCGGGTGGTAGATGCCTGTGCAGGAGGTGGTGGCAAAACCCTGCATCTGGCGGCCCTGATGCAAAATAAAGGTCAGTTGGTGGCCTTGGATACGCTCGGTTGGAAATTGGATGAACTGCGTACCCGTGCGCGCCGCGCCGGAGCCACCAATATAGAAACACGCCCTATTGAAAACCGCAAGGTGATTAAGCGCCTGCACAGTACCGCCGACCGGCTGCTTTTGGATGTGCCGTGCAGCGGGCTTGGCGTTTTACGCCGTAACCCGGACTCCAAATGGAAACTGACGGAAGCCCAAATAGAGACCCTGCGCCTGACACAGGCCGAAATTCTGGAGTATTATTCTCCCATCCTGAAATCGGGGGGGCGAATGGTGTATGCCACATGTAGTATCTTGCCCTCCGAAAACGGGACACAGGTACAACGGTTTTTAAAAAGCCCGGCGGGGGCCGGGTTTTCCCTGATAGAAGAACGGTCTATTTTACCCCAGGACGCGGGTTTTGACGGATTTTATATGGCGCTTTTGTCGAAATGAGGGGGCTTCTCTGCAAATAGCACCCTCTTTTAAGCAGTTTGACGGACATTAAGACATCGTCAATCTGCCCCACGGTTAGCGGTCATACTAAAAAAACAGACACGATTAAACCAGACTGTAGTGCGCCCTATAAGTCGGACAAAAAGTCGGGAGCGGCGAAATGCGCTTTGTACGACCTTTGCTATTCCACCAATCCCTCCGGCAAATCCATGTCTATGGTTTTTTGCTCCGGATGGATGGCAAGAATCAGGGCAGGGTGGAGGGGAATCAGGGTATAGCGGCTTTTGTAATGGAGAGCGGCCATTTCCTGTTGGGGCATTTCCAACACTTCTTCAATGTGGCCTATGGTTCCGAGGGTGCGATCTGTCAGCGCATAGCCGACCAAATACGCATATTGCAGGGCGGTTTCCTCAGGACGCTCCAAGGTGCGCTCGGCATCCGGGATCAGGTCGTCCGGGCGGAGAAACACCTTGCGCGACTGTAGGGCCAGGGCAACCTCGCGGTTGTCTATGTCTTCAAATTTGATGATGTGGGCATCGCTGCCGCGCACTGTTTCCACAAAATAGGGTATTTTGTCGCCCTTTTGCTCAATAAACAGGCGTTCGTTTTTCAGGAAATCTTCTGTATAATGCTCCTCAATCACGATTTTTAACTCGCCACCCACCCCATGGGTTTTTTGGGTGTAACCGATTTGAATATATTGCATTAAAATCTCAATTTTTTATAAAAGTACCTGGATTGTCCGCATCGTGAAGCGGAGCTGCGATGCCTCCTGTTTCGGAAAATTTTGGTGGCAACGGCGCTTCACGGTCAGGGGCCGTATTCGGTCAGCACCTGGCGCAGCACATACCCGCGCTCTGCTTTTTCCAACCACGGGCGGGTGGCACAGTCGGCGGGTGGCGGCACGCGGTTGCAATATTGGGAGTCGAGGATGAATTGTTCGCGCCATACCACTCCGACATTTTTGGCGTAGCGCACCTGCGAGGAGCGCCATTCCACCACGCTTTGTTCGTCCACTTCGGTGACCAACAGTGTGGAATCGAAGCGAAAAATACCGACCCGGGCGGGTACATCTATGGAGTCCACCTCGTAGCGCCAGTTTACAAAAGGCCGCATGCGTTCGTCGGCAATGGCAATTTCGCGGTCGGGGTCAATCCAGAGGTTGCCGTCCCACTCGCTGCGGCGCGTCATCGGAAAGACCAATTTGAGGAAACGCAGGTTGTTTTCGGTGCGAATGGCCTGCGTGGCCGTGCGTTGGGCAGTTTCTATGGTGCGCAGTTGCCAGGGTTGGTCGCTGCCGGAGCGTTCGGAGCGCTCTATCAGGTAGCTCAGTGTGCCGGAAAGGTCGCGGAACGTGTCGGTTACCACTTCTTTTGCAAAGGTGGTGGTAGCGTTTTGCACAATGCTCCCTCCGGCAAAGTCATAGACCACGCTGTCCACCTGATACATGCGGTACTGACCAATGCGCAGGGGAAAATAGGCATACTGGACTGCTGCGGCCTGCACCAGATCAGCGGGTGGAAGGGTTTCGCGCGGCCCGCAGGCGGCCAACAGGAACATGCACCCCATGGCCCCGATGATGCGACGGAGGGTACACATCAACATGACACTGCTTTCAGAACGATCCGGCGCGTTGGCGCGCCGGGGTTTAGTTGTTGTTTTTGCGTTCGGCATCGCGCATGCCCTGCCGGATTTCGTCTTCCACCGAGTTTTTGGCATTGTTGAATTCGCGGATGCCGCGACCCAGGCCGCGCATCAGTTCGGGAATTTTATTGCCGCCAAACAAAAGCAGAACGACCAGAAAAATGACGATCAGTTCGCTGGCACCGAGGTTGCCAAGAAATAAAAATAAGTGATTCATAGTACAAGTTAGAAAGAGTCCGAAAGACATACAGCCTTAGACCACAATGATGGCACAAAGTTACGACATCGCTTTGAAAGCCGGTGGATTTTTTTATTTTTTACACCGGGCAGACAAAAACCGCCGTGTGTTTGTACAAAATGCCCTACCTTTGCGTCCCTTATTAACGTCCATTTCGTACATGAAGAACCTTTCGCTCATTTTGAACGCCGTTTTGCTGCTGGCGGTCGCCCATTTGTATTACCTGAACTTTAACAAAAAGAGTACGGCTGCTGAAACCAGCCTTGCACCTGTCGGGGGGGTACCGGGGGCGCGCATTGCTTATGTAAACGCGGATACGCTGGATGCCAGGTACGAATGGTTGAAAACCCAGAAAGCGGCCATTGAGCAACGCGCCCGAAGCGCCGAAAACAGTCTCCAGGGCAAACAGGAGAGCCTGATGCGCGACGCAGCAGCCTTGCAGGAAAAATTCCAGTCGGGTACCATGACCCGCGCAGAGGCCGAAAAAGCGCAGGCAGCACTGATGGTCCGCGAGCAAAAGCTGGGCGAAGAGCAGCAACGCCTCGGCAAGCAGTTGGCCGAAGACCAGCGGAAGGCCCTCAACGACCTCTATGCCAATGTGGAGGATAAACTCAAAACATTATCTAACCAAATCGGTTATGATTATATCCTTTCTTATACACGCGGCGGCCAGATTTTGCTGGCCAGCGACAGTCTGGATATCACCAAACAGGTATTGGACCTGCTGAATGCCAGTAAATAGAAATGGCAGCCAACAACGCATTATTGTCTATTAAGCAGCGGTTTGGCATTGTGGGCAACTCCCCGGTGCTGGATGCGGCTTTGGAGACGGCGACGCGGGTAGCGCCGACCGATCTCACGGTGTTGATCGTGGGAGAAAGCGGGGTGGGCAAAGAAGTGTTCTCCAAAATCATCCACAGCCTGAGTGCCCGCAAGCACAACGAATTTATTGCCATCAACTGCGGTTCCATCCCGGAGGGTACCATCAATTCCGAGTTGTTTGGCCACGAGAAGGGATCGTTCACAGGCGCGGTGAACGACCGGAAAGGCTATTTTGAAACGGTGGACGGCGGCACCATTTTCCTGGACGAAATCGGCGAAATGCCTATGGACACCCAGGCATATTTGCTGCGGGTACTCGAATCGGGCGAATTTATCCGCGTGGGAGCCAGTAAGGTGCAAAAAACTGATGTGCGCATTATTGCTGCCACCAATGTCCAATTGGAAGAAGCGGTGCGCAAAGGAAAATTCAGGGAAGACCTCTATTACCGCCTCAGTACGGTCCCCATTCGGGTGCCTGCCCTCAAAGACCGCCGCGAAGACATTGCGGTGCTGTTCCGCAAGTTTGCCTACGATTTTGCAGAAAAATACCGCATGGAGCCAATCCGCTTAGACGAACGGGCCGAATTGGTACTCGAAAATTACCGCTGGCCGGGCAATATCCGCGAATTGAAAAATGTGGCCGAGCAGCTGTCCGTCCTGTCCGAAAATCGCTTTGTAACTGCGGAGGTATTGCAAAATACCATGAGCCACCTGTTTCAGCGCAATTTGCCTGTACGCAATGAGGGCAATAGCGGCCATCAGGAGTTTCAGGAACGCGATATTTTGTACAAAGTCCTGTTCGATCTCAAAAACGATATGCACGACCTGAAAGGGCTGATTTACGAATTGGTGAAAAGCAACAACCTCCGGATGCCGGATATGGGCGCTTCCCGGTCGCTTCAACCCACTTTTTCGCCTTCTTTCAGCTATCCGATGGTGGAAAAAGACACCGAGGCATTCGATTACGACGACGATATGCCCGGCCACAGTTCGGGAAAAGTAACCCCCATCATCATAGATGCCACCGGAAAACCCACCCACCCGACTTCCGGTTTTGAGCCGGATGTGGAAGACGAGCCGTTGGCAATGGACGAAATAGAAAAAGAAGCCATTCGGCGGTCGCTTAAAAAATACAACGGACGGCGAAAGGAAGCCGCCGAAGAACTCCGCATTTCGGAGCGGACCCTTTACCGAAAAATAAAACAGTATAATTTAATTTGAGGTGCCTTGGCAGGACATCCTCACCGCATTGAAAAACGGGGGGCGGCAATTGCATTTCGTTAACACATATTTTACAGCGTTTTTTCGTTTAATTGCGTCTTAATGGCACTTTTTGTAAAATCCAACCCACCACTATGCTCAGAATAGCGACTCTGCTTGTTTGCTCTTTTTTCTTTCTTTCCACCCTTTGGGCCGACGGACCCGGTTACCGCATCCGCGTAAAATTAGACCACTATAACGAAAAGGAATTGGTACTCGGCTTCTATTACGGCGAAAAGCCCTATGTGAAGGACACAGCGGTTATTCAGGATGGCTACTTCACGTTTACAGCCGATACGCTGTTGCCAACCGGGGTTTATATATTGGTACTCAAGCCCAAAAATGACTTTATTCAGTTTGTGTTGCCCGCTGACGATCAGGATTTTACGGTGATTGCCGATGCCGATGACATCATCCAGAAAATCAGTTTTAAAGGCTCGGACGACAACACCTATTTTTACGACTATATGCACTTTTTGGGCAAACTGCGCCCACAGGCCGACACCCTGCGCAAGCAATTGGAAAAGGCGAAGGGCATCGCCCGCGATTCGGTGCGGCTGTCCAAAGCATTGGACGATCTGGATGTGTCTGTAAAAAAATACCAAAAGGATTTTCTGGCCAAATATCCCAATACCTGCACTGCCAAAATGATGCGGGCCTCCATAGACCCGGATGCGCCGGAGTTTAAGGGGGACGAAAAAAAGCGCATTGAACAGATGCGCGAATGGTGGCGCACTCACTATTTCGACAATTTAGACCTCGGCGATCCTTTTCTGCTGCGTACCCCCGTGCTGCACCCCAAAGTAGATCAGTATGTAGAAAAGTTTACGGTGCCGCATCCCGACAGCATTAATTTTTCTTTGGATTATGTGCTGGGTAAAATGAAAAAGTCGCCGGAAACCTTTAAATATTATCTGGTGCATTTCCTGAATAATTATGCCAAAAGCAATATTGTGGGCATGGATGCCTGCTATGTCCATCTGGCAGAAAATTACTATTGCACCGGTCAGGCCCCGTGGGTGAAATCGGAAGAGTTGGAGAAAATATGCGACAATGCAGCCCGTCTGAAGCCCATTCTGATCGGGAAAATCGCCCCCAACATCACCGTAAAAGACCGCAACAACCAACCCCACAGCCTTTGGGATGTGGATGCCGACTATACGGTGCTTTTCTTCTGGGACCCGGAGTGCGGACATTGCAAAAAGGCAGCGCCTTTCATGGTGGACTTTGCCAGACAATTCAAAGACAAGGGCGTGAAAGTGTTTGCGGTGTGTACAGCCGTGACCGACAAAGCACCGGATTGTTGGAAAAGTGTAGAGGAAAAAGGCTTTGAAGACGGGCTTTTCATGAATATGTACGATCCATACATTCAAAGCCGCTACAAAACCCTGTATGATGTGCGCCTGACTCCCCAAATTTTTATTCTCGACCGCAAACACGAAATTTTGATGAAGCGCATTTCGGCGGAAGAATTGACCAAAATCATGGAGCAGGTGATGAAAATTCAGGAGGAGAAAAAGAAAAATAACAATAAGTAGCGCGTTTGAGAGCCTGTTTTTTTGGCTAATATGCGACTTTTATGAACAATTAATTGTCAGCATTCGAGCGGGGGATGTACCTTAGCGCCCACTTATGATGACCATCCTCTCTGCCTCGACTTTGCGGCGCTTGTCGTCCGCTTTTGCCCTGTATTTTTGTGGCTTGTTTTTCCTCTCTGCCCAGTCTTTCTGGCAGTTCACAGAATTCGGACCTGGGACGGAATACCCCGGCGGGCGCGTGCCGGCTTTTTCGCACCGCCTGATCCGTCTTGATTTGAACGCTGCCAACGACCTGCTCGCCGCTGCCAAAAAGGCTCCTGTGCGAATATCGCTTCCTCTGCCGGACGGCAGTATGGCTTGGTTTGAAGTATGGGAAACACCGGTGATGCCCGATGTTTTACAGGAAAAATATCCGAATATCCGGTGTTTTACAGGTAAAAGTACAGAAGGCACCGGCACCCTGCTGAAATGCGACCTTACACCACAGGGTTTTCATGCCATGATCCTGTCCGATCAGCACAGCCCTGTTTTTATAGATGTCCCCGAGGCGGCAAGGCCCGATATGGGAATTGTGTATTTCAAAAAAGACTATCAGCGGCAGACAGCGCCCCGGCATTTTTCCTGCGGCATGGGGGCCGATGCCGGACAGCATACTCCTTTGTCTGTGAAAGGCAACGGCAACGGAACAGCGGAGCGGGTTTTGCAGGGCGATTGTGTGAAACGCCGATACCGCTTGGCATTGGCCTGCACGGGGGAATACGCCACCTTCCACGGGGGTACCAAAGCGCTTGCACTGGCGGCCATGAATACCAGCATGAACCGGGTCAATGGGGTGTACGAGCGCGATCTGAGTGTGACCTTTCAATTGGTCTCCAAAAACGACACCCTGATTTTTCTGAATGGCACCAACGACCCTTATACCAACAACGACGGCGCGGCGCAGTTGGACCAAAACGTCACGGTGTGCGATGCCCGCATCGGCCCGGCCAATTACGACATTGGCCACGTTTTTAGCACCGATGGTGGCGGCATTGCCGGCTTGGGGGTGGTATGCAGTAGCCTCAAGGCCAAAGGAGCGACCGGCTCGGAATCGCCCATAGGCGACCCTTTCGACATTGACTATGTGGTACACGAAATGGGGCATCAGTTTGGTGCTACCCATACCCAAAACAATGCCTGTGCCCGCTCCTCGGTTTCCTCGATGGAACCCGGCAGCGCGTCCACCATTATGGGGTATGCCGGTATTTGTGCGCCCGATGTGCAGAATTTTGGCGAAGACTATTTCCACGCCATTAGTTTACAGCAAATCGGGCAGTTCGTAACTTTAGGCGTAGGGAACAGCTGTGGTGCCAAAATAACAACCGGAAACACCGCCCCCACCGTGCAGGCTGGTGCCGATTATACCATTCCGCGCTCTACCCCTTTTGCCCTGACGGCCACCGGCAACGATGCCGACGGCGATGCCCTCACCTACTGCTGGGAGCAGATGGATCCGGAAACCGGCACCATGCCGCCTGCGGCCACCAATGCCGTAGGGCCGATGTTCAGATCGCGCTACCCCTCCGGCAGCCCGGTGCGTACCTTTCCGCGTTTGCAGGATTTGAGTACCAACGCCGCCACCCCCTGGGAGCGCCTGCCGAGTGTGGCACGCACCATGAAATTCCGGGTCACCGCCCGCGATAATCGAGCAGGCGGTGGCTGTACCGCCGAAGATGATATGGTGATTACGGTGGCCGGCACCGCAGGCCCTTTTTCCGTGACTGCTCCCAATACCAACATCACCTGGGGCGTAGGAACCACCCAGACGGTCACCTGGAACGTGGCTTCTTCCAATCTGGCTCCGGTGAACTGCGCGCAGGTGCGCATCCGCCTTTCTACGGATGCCGGATTGACTTACCCGATCGTACTTGCCGCCAGTGTACCCAACAGCGGTACTGCCAGCGTGGTGGTACCAAATTTCGTTTCGACCAATTGCCGGGTGCGGGTAGAGGCAGTGGGGAACGTGTTTTTTGACATTTCCAACGTCAATTTCAGAATTTCAGCCGCTGCCACACCGACCTTTCTACTGTCTGTGGCTCCTATAGAACGCACCGTGTGTGTGGGTAATTCCGCTGAATATAGCGTGCAAGTGGATAATGTATTGACTTTCAACGATACGGTACGGCTGTCTGTAACGGGAGTGCCGACAGGGGCCACGGTGACGGTGCAGCCTGCTGTGGTTACTGCTTTCCCGGCCACAGTGAATGTCCGGGTCAGCAACCTGACCAATGCCCAGACAGGCACGTACATCCTGCAAATGCAGGGGATTGCTGCCACTGCCACACGCACGGTCAATGCCCTGTTGACAGTCTCTCCGGCTGCACCTGCCAACGCACCCGTTTTAAGTCAGCCTGCCGATAAAAACAGGGATTTGTCCAAAGTGACAAATTTTGCCTGGGCGACTGTCCCCTTCGCCACGGGTTATACACTTGAAATTTCCACCTCCCTGCTTTTTGACAGCAATGTACGGGTTGTGCCGACCACCGCTTCTGCCATTAACGGGCTATCCTTAGAATTTGGCACCGTCTATTACTGGCGGGTGAAAAGCAGCAACCTGTGTGGCGACGGTCCTTATTCCGAAGTGTTCAGTTTTCAGACGGAAGGGGCATTGTGCGCACAGGTGTTCAACAGTACAGATGTACCCAAAACCATTCCCGCCACAGCCGCCACAACTGTTATTTCCAATCTGCCCATTGCAGCCACCGGAACCATTGCAGACATTAATGTAAGTGTGAAAATTGACCACGAATGGACGGGCGACTTAACAGCGCGGCTGCTTGCGCCCAACAACAGTGCGGTGGTGCTCTTCGATCGCCCGGGCGTACCCGCCGACCCCGTGGGCTGCGACGGCGATGATCTGGACCTTGTTTTTGATGACGAGGCCACCACCTCTTACGCTACTTTTGAACTGAGTTGCGGCGATGCACCGGCCATTCAGGGAACTTTCCAGCCATTCCAACCGCTGGCTGCTTTGCGCGGCCTTCCTTTGAATGGCAATTGGCGGCTCAGCGTCAGAGATAACGAATCCGACGACGGGGGCAGTATTCAGACCTGGTCCATGTCGGTGTGTACTTCCCAAAAACTACCGATTGGCAGTTTGTCCAATAACCGCCTGTTGACCGTAGTGCGCAACACCAGCGCTCCGATAGACACCAATTTGCTGCGTATGGTTTCCGCTACTGCCGACAATCAGATTCTTTATACGCTCCTGTCTCTGCCTCGAAGTGGAAGCGTTACCAGAAATAATCAGACCCTGCGCACAGGATCGGTATTTACACAGGCAGACTTAGCGGGCGGGCTCATCCGCTATGTCCATAATGGCGACACGGCCACCACCGACCAGTTTCGTTTTCAGGTATTAGATGGTGTGACCAAAGCGTGGGTGCCGGATGGCCTTTTCCGTATCTGCATTACGACGCCTTTGGAGCAGTCCCTGCTTGTCCCTGAAACGCTTCGTTGTTTTGGAGCCTCCAATGCAGTAGTGACCAGTAATGCAGCAGGGGGCATCCCACCCTATGCCTACAGTCTGGATGGCGGCGCTTTTCAAAATAGCGCCTCTTTTACAGGCGTGGCGGCTGGCGTACACATTGTAACCGTGCGCGACCAGAAGGGTACTACCGCCAAAGATACAGTACTCGTCCGGGAGCCGATGGCACTTGCAGTAAACACAGAGGTGCGGACGGACAGCGTTTTTGTAGTGGCCACAGGCGGATCAGGTCAGTTGGCTTATAGTATAGACGGTGCCACCTTCTCCGCCAACCCGGTATTTTCGCCGTTGCCCAATGGTACCTACCAGCTGACGGTGCGCGATACCAACGGATGCACTGTGGTTGTGCCTTTTGACATTGCTGTGCCGCCTTTGTCGCATTCCCCGTTTATAACAGACCCTATTCGCTGTTTTGGAGACAAAACCGGAGTGATCGTTGCCTTTGTGGGAGGGGGCGTTCCGCCATACTCCTACAGTCTGAATGGCGGTGCCTTTCAGAGCAGCCACATTTTCGCGGGCTTGGGAGCGGGTCTTTATACCCTGACTGTGCGCGACCAGAGAGGGACGACCTCCAGTAGTGTCAACGTTCCCCTCTCGCAGCCGCCTGCCATCACGATACAGCCGGTTGTGCAGCTGGACAGCGTTTTTATAATGGCTACGGGCGGGTTCGCAACCTTATCATATAGTCTTGACGGCACTACTTTCCAGCCTGATCCTTTTTATGCCCGTTTATCCAATGGTACTTATACTGTTACTGTACGCGATGTTTATGGTTGCACTGCAACGGCCGGATTTAATATCGCTGTTTCCTCACTGGGGCAGGCTTTGGCGATCACAGACCCCATCCGGTGTTCTGGCGACAAAAACGGGGCCATCAACAGTTATGTAGCAGGCGGAACGCCTCCGTACAGCTACAGCCTGAATGGAGGCGCTTTCCAAAGCAGTAGTCAGTTTACGGGTTTGGGCAGTGGTACTTACACGGTTACAGTACGCGATCAGACGGGCGCTACTTCTGTTTCCATGATTCTCCTTGCAGATCCGAGTCCTGTTTCTGTGCTGGCTGTTGTATCGTCGGACAGTGTTGCAGTGACGGCCACCGGCGGATCGGGTGCATTGACTTATAGCATTGACGGTGGCGTTACCTTTCAGTCTGCGCCTTCTTTCAGTCGCCTGTGGAACGGCACCTACACCCTTCGGGTACGCGATGCGTACGGCTGTACAGCAAGTATCGATTTCACCATTGCTGTCCCATCTTTGGATCAGACCCTGTTGGTCACTCAGGAAATTCGTTGTTTTGGAGATGCCACCGCAGTAGTTACGAGTTATGCAGCGGGCGGTGTACCTCCTTATACTTATCGCCTGGATGGAGGGAACTTCCAGACCAATTCTTATTTTGAAGGCGTGGAGGCTGGCACACACACGGTTACAGTGAGTGACCGAAGGGGTGTCACTTCCACGGATACTGTATTAGTACGCCAACCCGCAGCCATTTTAGTAAGTACCCGGGTGGACTTAGACAGTGTTTATGTAATAGCTACAGGCGGGTCGGGCATACTGAGTTATAGCCTCAACGGCGGTGATTACCAGAGCGAACCTTATTTCACACGCTTAGCTGAACGCTGGCACATTATCCGGGTACGCGATGCTTACGGATGTACGGTTGCTGACACGATCGTCATACAGCTGCCGGGCCTGCAGGTAGAAGTTAATAAGCAGGAGATGTGGAAATGTGCAGGTGATATGAACAACACCGTGTTTGCTCAGGCTATTGGTGGATTCCCTCCTTATACTTACAGCTTAAATGGAGGTCCGTTTCAAAGCAGGGGTGTTTTTGAAAATTTAGGCACCGGGGTTTTTACTGTTACGGCGCGGGATACGCGTGGGGGGCTTTCGAGTGGTCAGATAACTGTTCAGGGTCCGTCGCCCATTGTAGCCAATATACGTGTTTCGCGCGATAGTGCCATTGTGCGGACCAGTGGCGGGCTGGGATCACTATACCATAGTTTGGACAGCATTAATTTTTCGATGGACTCTGTTTTTTCTCTTTTGCCCAATGGTCGTTACCAACTGTTCGTATTTGACGGGGCCGGTTGCAGAAAAACCTTCCCGTTTGAAATCAACGTAGCACCTCTGACCGCCACGGTCGCATTGATTGCTCCAATTTCCTGTTTTGGTTATTCGGATGGGGCAATAGAAGTCACTGTTGCGGGTGGTGTGCCGCCTTACACTTACAACCTCAATGGAGGTGCATTTGGCACTACACCGCGTTTTACCAATATAGGAGCAGGTACGATGTTGATTGGTGTAAGGGATGCACGCGGGCAGGTCATTTATTTAGACACCACAATAGCACAGCCCTCCGTACTCGCTTTGAGCGCCATGCTGACAGGGGACAACGATGTTGCCTTATCCGTCAACGGAGGAACCGCCCCTTATCGGTTGTTTCTTAATGGGGCTGCCATTTCTACCGGGGTGCTGACCGATTTGCCCGACGGTTTATACAAAATTGTGGCCTTGGATAGCCGCGACTGCGCAGACACTATTCAGGTAAGGATTGAAACAATTGGTGTCCAAAACGCCGACAATCATTGGAAAATAAGGGCTCACCCCAATCCCGGCAATGGCCATTATACCGTAGAACTGCCGCCGACTGCCACGTACATCCACCTGCAACTTACGGACACACAGGGCCGCCTTGTCTGGACAGGCAAGACGGGTGCAGGCGGTGGTGCCATCGCGATAGATATTCAGGCGCATCCTGCAGGCCCCTATTTCCTGCGATGCACGGACGGACAATCGGCTGCCACACTGTTGATCTTAAAACAATAAAAAACGAGTTAAATAAATAAAGCAGCAATTTTTCATAAGCAGTTCAATGGGCTGTTGATTGACACCTATTGTAGTAAGGATTTGGCGTGGGCCTGTTGCAGGGCCATCAGGAAGGGACTGATGCCAAAATTGTCGCAAACATTGAGGCTGGCTTCCTGTTCGAGCAGGAAAGCGACCACTTTCGCGGCTCCGATGTTGAGCGCCGCCAGCAAAGGGAGCATGTTGAACTCACTGCAGCTGCACCAAACACTTCGCACCCGTCGCCTGTCCGCCTTGGCGCAATATCACCCAATATGCCCCCGCAGGCAAGTCAGCTGTCTCGAAATGCAGGGGCATGCCGTTCGCCTGATGCATCTCTACTCGGCGCAGCGGCATACCCTGTGCCGAATACAGCGTAGCGTCCATGTCTTCTGTGCAGGCGCTACATATCACATCGAAGTAGCCACGGGCGGGATTGGGGAGGAGTTGCCATTCCGGAGTGTTCGCGGGATTGTAGGCAGCAAGTGGCTTGCGCACCACTGTTTCTACTACTTGCGCACATCCAAAAGCGCGGGTGATGGTCACGGTATAGGTACCCTCCTGTGCCACGGACAGCGTCGCGGTGGTGGCTCCGGTGGACCATGTGTAGGCCGGCGCACCGGTCAGCGTAGCGTCCAAAAGCACACTTCCCGTGGAAGGCAGGTCCGTAACAGGAGCCAGACGACTTTTGGCCAACAAAGCTCCGGAGCCATAAAGGGTACGCAGGCTTTGAAATGTGGGGCGCAGGTGGATATTGACATCGGGACAAGGCAACGGAACATTGCGCAAATAAAAGAAAGCCGACCGCAGCAGCAGGGTATCACCGGATGCGAAGGAGAAAGGTCCTGTGGAGGCCAATACGCGCCGGTCGCCAAGTGGCAGATTGGCACTGCACATACTCCATCCGGAGAGATTGGCCGGATTGCCGGGGAAGACGTGGGTAGCAGGTGGAAAACTCCCGCTCAGCCCATCGCCGCCGCCCAACACAGGCTGGCCGTCGCGCCACAGCCCTTTCAGGCGGTTGTAGTATTCGGCGGGCAATACAGGGTCTTGTGTGCTTGCGGGATGACTCCCCGAAGAGCCACTATTGATATACCCAAAATACTGCACAGGCCGATTGAGCCACATGCCGCATTGGACGGGAATTGAGTCAGCAGGGAAATCAAAAAGAGGCGTGCAATTACCAGATTGGCCGTCCACTGCATCGGTATTGTAGATATAAAAACCGTCCAAATCGGGCAGGGAACCCACATAATCGTCAACGGCGCAACCAATGTCTAAATCGGCCCATTGCCCCAGATAGGTGTTGGCATAAGACGCGCTGCCATTGTGATGAATCAGATAATCTAAGAAAAACAACTGATCGCCTGCTCCCTGTTCAAAGCAGTTGAAGGTATAAAGCGAAAAGGCAATTTCCACTCCCAGCGAGGCATTTGTGGGAGCAGCCGCCTGCAGGCTGTCATTCATAATCCACCACGCCATTTGATCGCCCTCTATTTTTGGGTAATCGCCCTCGTAAGGATTGTAGCGACCGTCGCCATTTACATCCGTGAAAGGCGCGGGAAAACGCGCAGCAGGTGTCCGGACTTCCGAATAAAAGCGATTGTAGCGATAGTAGGCATTGTGACGGGCGGGCCATGTCAGTATGTCCTCGGGTACCGGACTGTTCAACTGGCCATCCAAAGCAAAATCTTTGCGCAGACGCTCAATGTCGGCGGCTTTTACCACCCATACCCGATCGAAGTCGGAGGAGGGATGACCGGAAAGACCGGGTTTAAAAACGGAATTATCGGCTCCTTCGTAGGCAATTGCCGATACCCGAAGCCGGCCATCGGAAGCGATGCCACCTAACCACGGCGCGATGGCATAGGCAGTAGTCGTGCGTTTGTTCTTCGGCACCCGAAGGAAGCTCTCGGCAGTGGTGGCCAGCAAATTGGCGGCAGGGCCGACCGTGAGCCGCAGATCGTTATTTTCCAAAGTCCCCGCTGCCCGAAGCAAAGGGGTAAGATCGGAGTCGCCGCCACTTGCATCTATGCGCACCAGATACAGGACACTCCCTGAAGTACCCTGCATAACCGCTACCACACTGCCGTCGGGATCTGCCAAAACTGCTCTTACAATCCGACTTATGTAGTTTTTTTGCCAGATGATATTGCCGGAGGAGTCTGTTTTAATCAGGCTGCCCGTAGCCGCACTGCTCAATGCGCCGCCCCAGATAAAGTTGCCATTGGGGAAGCGTTGGAGGGCAGTAATATTTGAAAAAGGAAGCACCAGGGTTTTTAGCACTGTTCCTGTAGCCCCGTCTAATAAAAAAAGCGAAAATTTACCAGAGACGGGGTCGTTATATATGGTGTGTACGCCCGCATCGGATACTGCTAAATCGCGCAGGGTGCTGTAATTTCCTGTATTGCGCCATAATACGTTTCCGGCGGTGTCGAAACGCACAATTTGTGCATTATTGGCCACCACCAATTCCCCTTTCCAGGCCCGCATATTGCCAGTATTGTTGCCTGCAAAAGGCACTTCCCAAATCAAGGACCACTCCGAGCGAAAGTCAACGCGAAAACACCGCAGCCATTGCGCTCCCAAGACATAGAAAGTGCTGTCGTCGCCGGGTTTCACATTAAAAATCCCGCTTTCGGTGTACAGTGGACTGCTAACGATCTGCCCGTCAGCTTGTACCACCTGCCACTGGTAATCCATGGAACTTGTGCGCAACAATTGTACGATTGGGGCCACAGGACTTTGCGGATCTGAACGCCTCGGTACCACATACAAAATAGAAGCAGTAGCAGAGAACCGCCCAATGGTATAGCCTTCGGGGCTGATTTCCAAACCCTCCCTGTTGGTTTGCAGCCAGTATCCTTTTGAAGTTTTTTCGAAGGCACGCCCCAACAAGGCTCCATCCAAATATTTATAAAAAGATTGCGAAAAAAGGGAAATTCCGATTAAAAGGCATAAAAAGGTAAAAGTATAACGCATCAGTTCAGCAATTTTACAGGTAAAGCATGTAGAAAAGTATGTTAAAAATCAAATCGAAGCCGCCCTGGTCTGAAGCCCAATGCTTCATTGACAATAGCGAGGTCGTCTTCGGTGAGGGCTGCCAACTGGCGATAATTCCACAGGCCCAGGGCATTGAGCTTGCGGGCTGTAAAGGGGCCAATGCCTTTAAGGCGCTCCAGGTCGTCGGCATCGTCGGCACTTCCAGTGCCAATGCGCTCAAAATCCAAGGCATCGGCGTGTTCGCGCACAGCAGCCAATACCACTGCCGCGCGGTCTTCCGATACAGGAATGCCCACAGGCGTGGCAGAAGCGCCACCGGCCCGCAGGCGGTTAATTTCTGCTTCCAAATGGCCGATCAGGACGCTGTTGCTTTGCTGAACAGCCAACAGGTGTTCGATGCGTTGTTTGTAGGTTTCCAGGTCTGTAAGGGCAGACTCCAACTCTGTTTCGTAGCGGTTGGTCAGATCGCGCATGTTTCTCCCTAAATCGGCTATGTGGTCGTCCAATCCGGCAATATGGACATTTTGTGCCTCCCAGGTACTTTGCCACTCCTCATTGGTTTCCTGCAACTGGTCGCGCAGGCGCTTCAGGTCGGCAATGCGGTCATTTTGCTCCTCGCAAAGGGTTTCCCAGTCGTCATTGGTTTCGCGCAATTGGACACTCAAACGCTCCAAATCAGCGATGCGTCCGTTTTGCTGTTGATAGCTAGCTTCCCAGGCCTCATGGCCTTCCTGCAACTGGTCGCGCAGACGTTCCAAATCGGCAATGCGGTAATTTTGGTCCTGGTAAGTGTCCTCCCACGCGTCGTTGCCCTCCTGCAGCTGATCGCGCAGGTGTTCCAAATCGGCAATGCGGGCATTTTGTTCCTGATAAGTGTCCTCCCACGCGTCGTTGCCCTCCTGTAGCTGATCGCGCAGACGCTCCACGTCGGCGATGCGCTGCTCCCGCTGCTGCAACTGTTCAGTCTGCGCAGAAAAAGCACTCTTCAAATCAGTGTATTGCCCGGTAGCGGCTTCCACATACTGTTCATATCGTTGGTGTGCTACCTCCAATTGCCCGCGCTGGGTTTCGTTTTCATGTTGGAGGGCCGACATACGCACATCGCGCTGCTGCAAATCTTTGTGCATGGCCTGCACATGGGCTTCCAATCCCTGATTAATTTTCGACAGATCGCTCAATTGGGTATTGGTAACGGCCTTGTAGGCCTGAAACTCCCCATTGACCAATTGATAAGACCGCCGTGCAGTCTCCAAGTGTCCCTGCATCTCTGTCAACTGCTGTTTCCAGGTGTTGAGTTCGGCATCGAAACCCGCCTGCCGCCTTTCTAAGTCGGCCTGGCGGTGCTGCATGGAGGCCATGAGTTGGGCTTTGTGGGTATGCTCTTTTTGAAGAACATCGTAACTCTGCCGATGTTCCTCCAAAGCGGTATCTAATTCTACAGCCGCCTGGCGCCGCTGTATGCTACGGCCGAGGAGCCACCCTAAAAGGGCTGCGGCAATGCCGATAATGGCGGGTAAAAAGGCAGGATGATCCATGAGCAGGTTGGTTACAAGGTATTTATAGTATTTAGCATTCGGCGTTTATCAATTATTACGGCTTACATTCTCAGGTCTTCCACTCTGACACCGGGGTATTTTTGGGCGTTGAACTGAAAATGCCCTTTTGCAAAGGTTTTCCGGGGGGTAAAACGCAAGATGTCAAAGGTAAAACGGGTTCCGTCTTTGCCAAATGCTTTAACTGACTGAATGGCTCCGGCGGCTTCATCTATGGCAATCCGCAATTTGGAATACTCCGAGCGTTTGTCTTTGGGTTTGAACTCGATGAGGGTCAATTTTTTGCCATTTTCAGTTGCATAATCGGTAATAGCGTATATGAAATCCCCTTTTTCGTAGCGTTTCAGCAATTCTTTGGGAGTCATAAAAGTACTTTCGTTGCTGCCGGGGGGTTCCGCATTATTGATCTGCACCTCATTGTCCTTTTTCAAATAGACCCAGGTACTTTTGGTGTCGCTGATAATGGTCTGATCGTCCATCTCCAAACGAAACATATCGCCCTGTTGGCCCACTGTGCCTTTCTGAACTTGCCTGGCTTGCTCGGGTACTTCAATGGTCAGGGTAAAAGCAGCCTCCATAGACGTGTAGCCTTCATACTTCTTGCGTACTTTGTCCAAGACTTTTTTGGCGGCCGGATCATTCTTTTCTGTCTGTGCTGCGCCGCTTTGCACAGCAAATGCAAATGACAGCGCGAAAATCAGTAGTTTTTGCATATTGACAAGGGTTTTTGTAAAAAAAATTTATTCCTATAAACGCGGCCCTTCTGTTGGAGTTGCCATTAAAAGGGTTAATAATGTTTAAAAGGACGTTTTTGTGGATATTTCTGTTAAAAAACTGTTTTCATCGTCGCTAAACTGTGTTAAGAAACCGCTAAAAAGGCGGCTCATTACACCAAAGCCACGGCCCCCCCCGTTTTTAAGCCGTTCTTTTAACAGACAAATTCCTACATTCATCTCATCTCATTTCGATACATTATGATTCGCATCCCCTTTGCAATTCTTTTCTTTGCTTTTACTTTTTCTGCTCAAAGTCAGGTGTCCTTTGGTTTGAAAGGCGGCCTTGCCACGCAGATCAACAAGCCCGACGATATAAAAATTGGTTTAGACACCATATTGAATTTTGGCGTGGATCGCGTGAAAGCAGGTCTTCAGTTTGGGGCTTATGCGCGCCTCGGCAACAAGATTTTTTTACAGCCTGAATTGTTGTTCAATTCCAATAAGACGGACTATCGGGTAGGCAATATGGATAGCGTTTTTTCTGCCCGCTATCAAAATATCACCCTGCCTGTTCTGGTAGGTTTTACAGCGGGGGTTTTGCGTTTTCATGGCGGCCCGGTGGGTCATGTTTTCCTCAACAACAAATCTGATCTGGTCAATGTGAAGGAGAATTTTAACGCAATGGCTTGGGGATGGTTAGCAGGGGTCACCATTGGCAAAGGGCGCATTTCCGCCGACCTGCGGTATGAAGGCGATTTTGGCAACAATGACGGGGTGACGTTTGGCGGAAAAAAATACAACTTCGCCAGCAACCCCAACCGCGTCACTCTGGGCATCAACCTGAAATTATTCTGATGGCTCTTTCACAATCTCCGCATTTTGCTGCGGCCTTTGCCGCCGGGGCAACGAAGGCAGGGGTTTGAAATGCTCGCAGACTGCATACCGGGGAGTCATGATGCGTACCCCCTCATCCTCTATCCCCGTATAACTGAACCGCAGACCTGGTGCCACCTGGTCGCTTTGGTTGCAATAACCCCAACGGTTACTTTGTGCGTCCCAATAGCGACAACGTTTGCACTGATTGGGTCGCGGTTCTTTTTTTTGATTATTGTCCATGAAGCGAATATACGATGGCCATTATGGGAGACATATAACGGCGTAAAGTCCTTATCTTTGTATTTTATTCAAAGATTTTTTGGAATATTTTCTGTTTTTTTTGATTTTTCTGTACACAGGGGCCACTTTGTGTCAAATTCTTATATGGGGGGGTGGCTTTTCCAAATTAATACGAGGCGCAAAAAAAATCACTCTATTACCTGAATCCACAAAAACCACTCCGGTTTCTGTGATTGTGTGTGCTCGCAACGAAGCTACACACTTGGAACGCCATCTGCCGCTTTTGGAAGCCCAGCAATACGCAGCGGATTTTGAAATCCTTGTGGTCAACGATGCTTCTACCGATGAGACCGCTACTCTGCTTGGGTACCGGGAAAAACAAAGTTCTCGATTGCGCGTCCTGCACCTGACTGAAAAGGGCAGTCCCGGCAAAAAAGTCGCCTTGGAACAGGGCGTTGCTGCTGCCCGCTTTGAGTGGATTCTCCTGACCGATGCGGACTGTGCGCCCGACTCTCCCTACTGGATACGCGATATGATGGCCTTTGCACAAGCGCCTGACACCGAAATAGTAGTGGGATATGCTCCTTTTCTGACCGGCAGTCCGCCCTTTTTTCGCTACGAGGTGGCTTTCACTGCCCTGCAATTCAGTGCTTTTGCGCTTTGGGGATTTCCTTATATGGCGACCGGGCGCAATCTGGCCTGGAAAAAATCGCTTTTCTATCGGCATCAGGGTTTTGCCAATCACCGCGATCTGGCTTCCGGCGATGATGACCTGTTCGTGAATGCCGCTGCTACTCCCCATAACCTGCAGATTTGTCTCTCTCCCAACACTTTCATGCGTTCCCCTGCTCCACCCGACCTCAGGGCCTGGTGGCAACAAAAACGCCGCCATTTGAGTGCGGCCCCACGCTATCGGCCCCTGCATCAACTCCTGTTGGGCGCGCTGGCCGTGACCCACACCCTGCACTATGGTCTTGGAGCCATTTTGCTGGCACTTTCCATCTGTCCCGAATATGTGGCAACACTTTACGGAATACGTCTTTTGATCGCCTGGCCCGTGGCTGCACAGGCATTGAAGCAATTTAAAGAGGAAGATTTGGGGCGTTTTTTCCCGTGGTGGGACGGCTGGATGGCTGTTTGGTATGGCGCAGGTGTTCCCTTCTTGCTATGGGGGAAACGACCGATACATTGGAAGTAAAATGGAAAACGTCGCCTTACTGCTTCGTTTTTAGCGTATCACTAAGTTGTCAATCAGCCTGATTTCTCCTGCAAAAGCCGCTGTGCAAGCCACAACCGAGTGAGGCTCCGACCCGGCCCCGATGGGTTGCAGGGTGTGGCCGTCCACGATCTCAAAATATTCGGGACGCAAACCGGCCGCTTCCAAACGCTGCATGGCTTCCTGCTCGATGGCAGCAGGCGCTTTTTGGGGCCATACGCTTTTGGCCCATTGCAGGGTTCGGTGAATAACAGGAGCGATAGCCCGCATTTCCGGAGTAAGCCGGACATTCCGACTGGACATGGCCAAGCCATCTGCTTCGCGCAAGGTAGCTACCATCACTAATTCGACAGGCATCCGGCACAATTCCAACATCCTGCGCACAATACTCAGTTGTTGATAATCCTTCTGCCCCATAAACAGGGCATCGGGTTGGACAATATCCAGTAAGCGCTTCACCACAGTGGCCATGCCGGCAAAATGCCCGGGCCGGAAGCGCCCCTCCATCACCGCAGCCAGAGGCCCAAAATCCAAATCCAGACTTACATCCAGCCCCGGAGGATATACCTCCTCTATTGGCGGCATAAACAATACCTCACAACCTGCGCTTTCCAACATCGCCGTGTCTTTTTCCGGTGTGCGCGGATACTTCTCCAAATCTTTTGGATCGTTAAACTGCGTGGGGTTCACAAAAATGCTGGCCACCGTGTAATGGCCTGCTGCCCGCGACCGCTCCACTAATGATACGTGTCCTTGGTGCAGGGCACCCATGGTGGGTGCAAAACCAATGCTACGTCCGCTGCGACGACAATGGTTCAAATGCTGTTGCAGACTTTCTACGGTTGTAAAGATGTACATAGAGTAATTCTGTCCTTGTAAATGGTGTAAGACCTGACTGACAATGGCTCCGCCGATGCCCGTTACGCAAAACTGCCCTGAATAATGCCTCCGCCTATCACATCATCGCCTTCATAAAAAACCGCACTTTGGCCGGGTGCCACCCCTTTCACATGGGCATGGAAAGAGACCTCCACATCCTGACCAATCGGCGACAGCGTGGAAACAGTACCCGCGTCGCGGTAACGGACTTTGGTAACGGCCTCCAAACCTTCGGAAGGAAGCGCCCCGTATTTCATCAGGTTCACTTTCCCCACCAGCATCCCGTTGCGAATCAGGTCGCTTTCTTTGCCCAGTACTACGGTATTGGTTTCCGGATGTATGGCCGTGACAAACATCGGCTCCCCCAGCGCAATGCCGAGGCCCTTGCGCTGCCCCACGGTGTAGAAAGGGTATCCTTCGTGGGTACCCAACACTTTTCCTTCGGTACTCACAAATTGCCCGCCACGCACCTGCTCGTCAAGGTCGCTGACATGGCGACGCAAAAATCCGCGATAGTCGTTGTCGGGTACAAAACAAATTTCGTAGCTCTCTGCTTTTTTACTCAATTCATCCCAGCCGCGTTCAGCAGCCATCTGGCGCACTTCGGGCTTGGTGAATCTACCCAATGGCATCCGGGTGCGGTGCAGACATTCCTGACTGAGGCCCCAAAGCACGTAAGACTGATCCTTTTGGCGGTCTGTGGCACGGGTGATGTATTTGCGTCCCTCCCGTTCGTTGATGATGCCGTAGTGGCCTGTGGCAATGAACTCGCAATCCAGCATATCGGCGCGGCGCAACAGGCTGTTCCATTTGATGTGGGTGTTGCACAACACACACGGATTGGGCGTACGCCCGGCCATGTATTCGTCTATGAAATTATCAATTACATAATCGCCAAACTCCTCTCGAATGTCTATGATGAAATGGTGAAAACCCAACTTCACGGCCACCTGACGTGCGTCGTTGATACTGTCCAAAGAACAGCATCCTGTTTCCTTTTTAGAACCGCCTGAAGTGGCATAATCCCAGGTCTTCATGGTGATGCCAACTACTTCCCAACCTGCTTCATGCAACAGCACAGCGGTAACGGTGCTGTCTATGCCGCCCGACATGGCGACCAATGCTCTTCCAAGACGTGACACGGAATGAATTTGCTAATGGGTGAATTTGTTAATTTGCCGATCGTGATTAAATGACAAAGTTCAGTGGTTCCTCATAGTGTTGTGAACGCACCTTGACCTGTTGTTGTTGCAAGACAATGGAATATGGGGGAACGCTCTCTGTCAGCCACGCATTGCCCCCAATCACAGAATGATGCCCTACCACCGTTTTGCCTCCCAAAATAGTAGCTCCGGCGTAAAGAATACAATGATCCTCAATGGTCGGGTGCCGCTTGGTATTAGACAGGGATTTGTCCACCTGTAAGGCCCCCAATGTGACCCCCTGATAGATTTTGACATGATTGCCAATGTGGGCAGTTTCGCCGATGACGACTCCGGTGCCGTGGTCTATAAAGAAAGACTCTCCGATAGAAGCCGCCGGATGAATGTCAATGCCCGTCTGGCCATGCAAATACTCGGAAAACATACGCGGCAGCAACGGCGCACCCAGATGATGCAATACATGGGCAATGCGATACACCGCAATGGCATGAAATCCCGGATAAGTAGCCACTACTTCTTCGCGGCAGGTGGCAGCAGGGTCGAATTGCAGGATGGCCTCGGCATCGGCCTGCAGGGCCTTGTGTACCTCAGGCATGTGTTCAAAAAAGGCATCGGCAATGTGCGCAGCAGTTTCCTGGTGGCCCTGCAACACCGGAAGCAGCAGTCGGACAAGATCGTAGCGCAGGTTGTTATACTGCACCATAGCGGGTTTGCTGTTGTCTCCCAACATGGGAAACAAAAATAAAAACAGCGCATCGCATAGTTGATGCGCGTCTGCTTTGGGCAATATCTTCTCTGAATGCTCTTCGCGCAGGGCATCCAAATGGCTAAAAAATTGCTGTAAATCAGCAGAAATCATAATGTCGGCAACAAAACAACCAAAAAGAGAAAAAGATCAAAAAGGACGTTTTTAGCGCGGACTTTGCTCTTTCTCTATGATGGATTCGATAATACCGCAGCAAGTGTCCATCTGTTCTGCATTGATGACAAGTGGCGGCGCAAAACGAATAATATTGCCGTGCGTGGGCTTGGCCAGCAGACCTTGATCCGCCATTTTCAGACAAATGTTCCACGCTGTTTTGCTGTCTTCCGTATCATTGATGACAACAGCATTGAGCAATCCCTTTCCGCGTACGTTTGTAATCAGATCGGGACGCTTTTCCTGTAGTTTTTCCATGCGCTGGCGAAATACGAAACCCATCTCCATCGCATTTTCTGCCATGCGTTCGTCTTCCACCACTTGCAGCGCCTCCATGGCAACGGCACAGGCCAACGGATTGCCGCCAAAGGTGGAGCCGTGCTGACCGGGTTTAAGGGTTAGCATGACCTCGTCGCTGCTCAATACGGCACTCACCGGCAGCACCCCCCCCGAAAGGGCTTTGCCGAGTACCAGAATATCCGGTTTAATGCCGTGATAATCGCAGCAGAGGCGGCGACCCGTGCGGGCGATGCCCGTTTGTACCTCGTCTGCTATGAAAAGGACATTGTATTTTTTGCACAATTCGTATGTCCTTGGCAGGTAGTCCTCGTTGGGTACATATACGCCTGCCTCTCCCTGAATAGGTTCTACCATGAACGCCGCCACATTCGGATCTTGCAGGGCTTTTTCCAAAGCAGCAGCATTATTGTAAGGAACTGTCTCAAAACCCGGCATATAGGGGCCAAAATTTTTGTAACTGGAGGGGTCGGTAGAAGAAGAGATGGCAGCAAGGGTACGGCCCCAAAAGTTGCCTTCTGCAAAAACGACTTTGGCCTTGTTGGCAGGCACTCCCTTGACCTCGTAGGCCCACTTCCGGGCCAATTTAATGGCTGTTTCACCGCCTTCCACGCCCGTATTCATGGGTAAAACGCGGTCGTAGCCGAAGTAGCCGGTGATGTATTCGGCATACTGCCCCAGCAGGTTGTTGTGAAAGGCGCGGGAGGTGAGGGTAATCTTTTGGGCCTGTTCTGTCAGGGCCGCTATAATGCGCGGATGGCAATGTCCCTGATTGACAGCGCTGTAAGCCGAAAGGAAATCATAATATTCCTTTCCCTCCACGTCCCATACTTTACAGCCCTGACCGCGCTCCAAAACCACCGGAACAGGGTGATAATTGTGTGCATTGTATTTGTCTTCGAGGGAGATCAGCTCCTGCGAGGAAAGTGCAGTCGTCAACATAAAATCTTGTTTTGGCGCAAAGGTAAGGGATTTTTTTGAAAGCAGGGGTGTTTCAAAAGACAGGCTTCTTCGGCATAGTATCAGTATTCAGATAAACACCGGCTCTCCTATTGCGCTTTTCTCCACTCTAAGACTTCCATCTGTTCCAGCAGCCAGGTTTCTAACTGGCGCAATTTCAACGGCGCATTCCCTCCATTATCTACCGTGTGCCGAATGGCACCCCGCTGCATGGTCAGAAAGGTGTGCGGAAGATCGGCTATCACGCTCCCATCGTCGGGATAGCGGCGGGAAAAACTAAAAAAACCCTGCTCCTCGGTATGTCGTTTCACATGTTCCCACCATTCTTTTGGTACCGCAGCGCGGTATAAGCCGGTGCGTTCTACATTGCGCCTGCCGATCCACACTGCGGTTCGATCGCTGTTGATTTGTATGTCAAACACCGGGCAACTGCCATAGCATCCGGTCTTGCGCATGATGAGGACTGGCTGTACAGAAGGATGTGGGGGTACTTCCGGCACAGCCTCGGGGAGGATAGTCACGGTATCGGACAGAACAGTCGAAGCGGGAGGTACCCCGGCTGACGCATCAGCAGGGGCAACCGGAACGATGCGCCGCTGACATTGCATACAAAGGAAGGCAAGGGCCAAGGTGGCACCCACGTAAAAACCTCTGGCAGCGAGGCATCTCAAATCCATGGAGGACTTCAGCAGCGGATCGAAATTAATTCGCGTTTTTCTCAATGTAACTATCTGAAAATTAGCACATTAGCAAATTAACACATTGGCAAATTAGCACATTGGCAAATTGATACATTTGTTTATATCTCATTCAAAGCCACTACAAAGCAGCGTTTGTACTTGCGCGCAAGGCTGCGTTGTGCTTCTTCGGCAGCCGCACGGGTAGTATAAGATCCTACAATAATGCGGTATGTGTTTTGCTTATTGGTTTCGTCACTTTCTACGCTGGTCAGTACACGGCCCGGATATTCGTCCTGTAATTTTACAATCACTGGCCATACATTATCAGCATCATAGAGAGTGCTGACCTGTACGCCAAAGCCTTTGCGGGCAGCCGATTCGATGTTTACCTTGAACAAATCGGTGGTAACTTTGGCATTTACTGCTGCGGGTTCTTTATCACTGTTGTATTGGGCAGGGGAAACGCCTTTCGGATTAGTTTTAGCCGGTGTTTTGGATTTCACTAAAGAAATATTGGGCCTGGAAGCCGTGCTGTATTGTACAGGAGCCGTTTCTTCGTCTTCTAAGGCTTCTACCTTTACACGCGCTACTCCGTCTGCCACCAAATCAAGTATGCGTGCAGCACGGCGGGAAACATCTATCACATAGCCTGCGGTGAAAGGTCCCCGGTCATTTACACGTACAATGACCGATTTTTTGTTATCTAAGCGGGTAACCCGCACCTTGGTGCCAAAAGGCAGAGATTTATGGGCGCAGGTAAGGGCGTTTTTGTCGTACTTTTCGCCACTGGCCGTTTTCCTGCCTTGCAAAGAGTCAGTATAATATCCGACTTTGCCATATTCTTCATCTAAGAGAAGAGGTGTAAAAGCAGTTGTCAGAAGCAGAGATAAGAATAAGCAGGAAAGTGCAAGAATGGTTTTACGCATGGTTGAAAAAGTAAAATGAATCATTAAAAGAGCAAATACCGCTGTTATAATTAATTCACAATCATTTAATTGCAATATTTTTGCGGCAGAGTCGTTTAAATAACGCTGTAAGTAACGCATAATTATATAAAAAATAAAAAAAATACCGTAAATTTGCAGCATTTCCGCCAGCTCTGGCTCAAAAGATAGGCTCTCTTTCATCCGACAGCGTTGCAAGTTGCAATCTGTCAGGTTTTTTGTGTATCAAAATTGTCAATCATTCAACCATTATTATTCATGGATACAAGGCTTCGCATCCTGTGTATGGCAGCAGCTCTGTTTTGGAGTTCCGTTTCGGTTTTTTCTCAAAACAGCACTCCCGAAGATGTACAGCGTGCAGACAAACAATTTGATCTTTATGCTTACAATCTGGCATTGAGATCGTATGAACAAATTCAGAAGAGAGACCCCAACAATCCATACATTTTGGGTCGTTTGGCGGACTGTTATTTTCAGCTGAACCGCCCGGAGGAGGCAGTAACCTGGTACGAAAGAGCCGTGGCCCGACGTAGCGCCGATCCGCAAATCCTCTTTAACTATGGAAAGGCTTTGATGTATACAGGTCGTTACGCAGATGCCAAGGTGCAATTTCAACGTTTCGCAGAAAGCAACGACTTTGTGGGCAAGCATTATGCCGATATGTGCGACTACGCACAGGAAATGGGCCGGAAAGAACCTTTGTATGCAGCACGTGCAGAACCCATGAACTCTGCCGCCGATGATTACGGACCTGCTTTTCTCGGCAATCGCCTCGTTTTTTCTTCGTCGAGAACGGACCTGACCCGCCGTAACAACAACAAAACGACCAATGACTGGGCAGGCAGTGCAAATAACCAACTGTTTATTACGCAACGCACAGGCGAAGGCGGTATGTTGGAAAAGCCTGCATTTTTGCGCACCGACCTTCAGAATGCATACAACGAAGGTCCTGTAAGTTTTTCGGCAGACGGACGCAAGGTGGCCTTTTGTCGCAACAACTTCATCAATGGAACCCGACAGATCGCAGACAAAGGCATTAATATGAGCCTTTATACCGCAGATGTGACAGATGGCAACTGGGTCAACATTAAAGCGTTTCCTTTTAATGGCTCCGATTATGCCACAGGTTTCCCTTCGCTTTCTGCCAATGGCAAAACCTTGGTATTTTCCACCAACCAACCGGGCGGATTGGGCGGCTGGGATATTTATGTATCCAATCTGACAGACGAGGGCTGGAGTACTCCGCGCAACCTCGGTGCACCGTTGAACACACGTGGCAATGAAGTAACGCCTTATTATGACGGCAAAGACCTCTATTTTTCTTCCGACTGGCATCGGGGTTTGGGAGGACTGGATGTATTCCGGGCCAAGTTGGGCAATGAAACTGTCAGCGATATTTATCACCTCGGCCCCGGCATCAATTCGAGCCGCGACGATTACGGTTTTGTTTATAATGCCACGCAAAAAACGGGATATGTAAGCAGCAACCGCAAAGACGGGCGGGGCAATGTAGATATATGGCAAATCACCAAGCGATTCGATGACCGCGTAGCAGAGACAAGCACTTACCCGTCTGCTTCACAGGAAGACAGACCTGCCCAGTACAACACTCAGGCAGAACAACCTGCACGCACCCCGGAAAGACCGACTTCGGCGGCTACGCCCACAGGTGCTACGGAAGTTCCCCGCCATATATGGGTCACCGACCAAAACAATCGGCCTCTTGCCTTCGCCACACTTGATCTGGACAACTGCAATTTTGGCATGAGTCAGACCGATCAGGAAGGAATGTTTTATTTTGTGGCGCCGCAACGTAACATCAACTGTACTATTAAGGTCAGTAAAACAGGATATCGCACCGCCGTCATAGATATGCCGGAATTTGGTCGGGAGAATATACATGTTTCCCTGTCTGCCGAACGGACTCCGGCCCCTGAAACGTACAGCACTTCTTCCAAATCCAAGTGGGACTATTATACGGGTTCTGTAATTGATGCAGGAAACGGCAAGCCTATTGAAAATGCCACTATTCAGACCGATCTGGACGGGTCGGGGCCGATGACCATCACTACGGATAAAAAAGGCATGTACACCCTGCGCTTAGACATCTATGGCAACTATGACATTTTTTATGCGAAGGCAGGATACCTGCAGACGATTGTGCGTACTGCCCCTTCGCTGTACAGCAATGACAGAAAGTTGCCTCCTGTTGCCTTGGAAAGATCCAATTACTCGGCTTCTACCAGTGTAATAGAACCCGTGCGTCCGGCTGCCTCCAACAACCCTGAACGACCCGCACAGTACGACAATAAGAACGGTAAAAGCCCCGCCAAAGTCAAAGGAGTGCCGGGTGCCAACGAGGAACCCCTGAACGGATATTCGATACAATTGGCTGCATCGCCGGTGGAAATGAAGGACAGGGAATTAAAGAAGTATGAAGAGTTGGCCCGTTATGGCAATCTTTACTCCAAATCTGAAGGAAAATTTGAAAAAATCCGTCTTGGTATTTACCCTGTCCGCAGCGAGGCACAGGTTATTCTGGAAAAAGTGCAGGAGAATAAGGCCTTCAAGGATGTATTTGTGGTGGAGGAACGCGGCGCAGATGAAAGCCTGATTTTGCGTGGCACTGCAAAAACACCGCAAACGGCCGATGCCATGCGGCCACAACAATATTCCACTTCCGGTAAAAATACAAAATCTTCCGGGGAAGTGATTCGCTACGCCGTGCAATTAGGCTCCTTTGGCAATAAAAGGTCTGTGGCACTCAATGAATTCACCTCCCTGAGTGACTTGGGCAATATTTACACCAAAGCAGAAAACGAAAGTGTCAAAGTGCGTATGGGCGTATGGGCGCAACACGCCGATGCGGAAAAAGCGCAGGAAAAAGCCGTAGCGCGTGGTTATAAGGACGCAATTGTGGTGACGGAAAAAGCAAATGATGAATCGCTGGCAGATTTTCTGATAGAGGGGAAAACGGCTCCCGCTCCTGCCCAATACAATACCGATAAGACGGCGAAAAAGAAAGCACTGCCCTACTTTATTCGCCTGATGACTACTTCCAATCCTTCTAAATTCGAAAATGAAACCGTGGATGACCTCGGCGATGTACACCAACGCAAAGGCGAAAATGGCATGACGCTGATTTTAGTAGGCGGCTATACTGATTTGGAGACCGCCACTGAGATACAAAATGTCCTGCGTACGCGCGGATTTAAAGAGTGCTATATCGTAAAAGAAGAGAAAGGGAAACTCAATCGCGTCAAGTAAATACGGCCTCTCTCTTAGACGGCTTTAACAATAAAACCGCCCTCTCGTACCATTGACGAGAGGGCGGTTTTAGTAAGGCGGCCACTCAAAAATTTTGCTTTGAAGCGTGACGCATATCACCCTGCTAACAATTACAGATCGAACTTAATGCCCTGTGCCAAAGGCAATGCCTGGGAATAGTTGATGGTATTGGTTTGCCGACGCATATAGGCTTTCCAGGAATCGGAGCCGGACTCGCGGCCACCGCCGGTTTCTTTTTCGCCGCCAAATGCACCGCCAATTTCAGCGCCCGAAGTACCAATATTCACGTTGGCAATACCGCAATCGGAACCCGCCGCCGACAGAAATTGTTCGGCTTCGCGCAGATTGAGTGTCATAATGGCCGAAGAAAGGCCCTGGGGTACAGCGTTTTGCAGCGCAATGGCCTCCTCTATACTGCTGTATTTAATAAGATACAGGATGGGCGCAAAGGTTTCGTGTTGTACAATAGACCAGTGGTTTTCCACTTCTGCAATGCAGGGCTTTACATAACAGCCGCTTTCGTAGCCTGCCCCTTCCAGTACGCCGCCTTCTACCAACATTTTTCCACCTGCTTTCCTTACTTCGCTGATGGCATGGAGATAGTTTTGCACCGCATCTTTGTCAATCAGTGGTCCCACGTGGTTGTTGGGATCGAGCGGATTGCCAATGCGCAGTTGGGGGTAGGCCGCAACCAATGCTTTCTTAACGTCATTGTAGATACTTTCGTGAATGATGAGGCGGCGCGTGCTGGTACAGCGCTGTCCTGCAGTACCCACAGCTCCGAAAATCGCCCCGGTGATGACCACTTTCAGGTCGGCAGAAGGCGTGACAATGATGGCATTGTTGCCACCCAGCTCCAGCAGCGAACGGCCAAGTCGCTCGGCTACGGTTTTGCCCACGATGCGCCCCATGCGGGTGCTGCCGGTGGCGCTAACCAGGGCCACGCGGTGGTCGGTGGTCATAAATTCCCCTACTTTATAGTCGCCATTGATGATGCAGCTGATGCCCTCCGGTAAGTTATTGGCTTTCAATACTTTTTGAAACAGGTTTTGGCAGGCTAAAGAGCAAAGCGGTGCTTTCTCGGAAGGTTTCCAAATACATACGTCGCCACATACCCAGGCAATACAACTGTTCCACGACCACACGGCCACCGGAAAATTGAAAGCGGAAATGATGCCCACCAATCCGAGTGGGTGCCATTGCTCGTACATGCGATGGCCCGGACGTTCCGAGTGCATGGTCAGCCCGTATAGTTGACGCGACAGGCCGACGGCAAAATCGCAGATGTCAATCATTTCCTGTACTTCGCCCCAGCCCTCCTGCAGGCTTTTGCCCATTTCGTAGGAAACCAACCTGCCCAGCGGGTCTTTGTAGCTGCGCAATACTTCGCCGTATTGCCGCACAATTTCACCGCGCTTGGGGGCAGGCATGTTGCGCCACACCAAAAAGGCTTCCTGCGCAGAAGCTGCCACCTGCTCGTATTGTTCGCGGGTGGTGATGCTGACAGAACCAATGTGCGTACCATCCACCGGAGAGTAAGAATCTATGTAACGACGGCTGCCGGTAATGTCATTTTGTCCGGTAGAAGCGCCCTGATTGCGTGTTTTCAGGCCGAGTTTTTTTAAAAAATCCATGTTTTTTTGATGCTTAATTTTAGCGTCGAGTGTGTAAGGTTGGGTGTGTAAAAAATTTGGGGCGCAAAGATACAACAAACGTTGTGAATAGTGATGAGTGATGAGTGATGAGTGAAATAAGGTCTTTATGGGGTTGAATGTATGGCAAATTAGAACGGGCTACAGGTTTCCGTGTGTACTTGGTGTTTTATGGTGAGGCAGGCAGGATCATTTTTGTGTGCGGAATACCATCCTCCATATACTCTTCGCCTGTGGAGCGAAAGCCGAGGTTTTCGTAAAAACGCAGCAGATAGGTCTGAGCGCCGATCTTGACGGGGGTATTGCCGAACAGGCGGCGGCATTCCGCGATGCTTTGTTGCATGAGTAATTTGCCTGCGCCGCTGCCCCGCACAGATGAAGTGCTGACGACGCGGCCAATGGAGGGGTAATCGGGATAGGAGACCCCCGAAGGAAGTAGTCGGGTGTAGCAGCACAGCCGACCGACGGGGTCGCAGCCCATCAGATGCAGGGAAGCATGATCCTTGCCATCGGCATCTAAATAGGGGCAGTTTTGTTCCACCACAAATACTTCCTGCCTCAGTTGCAGGATGTCGTACAGTTCATAAGGAGTTAATTGGTCGAAAGTTTTGCACACAAAAGAGATCATATCGGCAATTTTTGGGGCAAAAGTAGGAATTTTGCGCCGCTTTGAGCAACAACCTGCTTTTCTAAGTGTTATAACACAAAATTTTCTTTAACAACATGCACAAAATTCTTCTTACGCTGACAGCCCTCCTGACTGTCGTTTCTGCCGCTGTGGCACAGATTAAAACCCCCGCCCCCAGCCCCTCCTGTAAGGTCAGTCAGGAATTTGGTTTGGTAAAATCCGAAATTGACTATTCCCGTCCGGGAGCCAAGGGCCGGAAGGTATTTGGCGATCTGGTTCCCTATGGTCAAATGTGGCGCACCGGAGCCAACGGTTCTACCAAAATTATGTTTAGCGATGCTGTGAAAGTGGCAGGCACCGAATTGCCGAAGGGTACTTACGCCCTTTATACCATTCCCAATGAAAAAGAATGGAATATCATTTTTTACAAAAATACTTCTTTTGGCGGTGTGCCGGGCAAGGACTTCAGCGATGCCGACGTGGCTGCGCGTTTCAACGTGCCTGTTTTGCCACAGCGCGATCTGGTGGAAACTTTTACCATCGGATATAACAACCTCCGCAACAACGGTGCCGATCTGGAACTGACCTGGGAGTACACCAAAGTGTCCATTCCCATTTCTGCGGACACGGATACGAAGGTAATGGCCGACATCAAAACCGCCATGGAAGGACCCTCAGCAGGGGTCTATTATCAGGCAGCACGCTATTATTATGAAGAGAAAAAGGATATGAATATGGCCCTCAGCTGGGTACAAACCGCTTTGGACAAGGGCGGCGAGCGTTTTTGGATCATGCGTCAGAAAGCCCTGATTCTTGCAGAACTGGGCCGCTACCAAGAAGCCATTGATGTGGCCAACCGCAGCACAGAATTGGCAAAGACGGACGGCAATAGCGACTATCCGAAGATGAACGAAAAATCCGTGATGGAATGGAGCAAAAAGAAGTAAAAAGCTGTACCTTTGCGCTCTTAAATTGATCGGATATGACTGACAACAAAAATGTGCCGCAACAACCGGCCATTAACATCGAGCTTTCGGAAGATATTGCAGAGGGGATCTATTCCAATTTGGCAATTATTTCGCACTCCAATGCTGAATTTGTGGTGGATTTTGTGCGCATGGTACCCAATGTACCCAAAGCCAAAGTAAAATCACGTATTATTCTGACTCCTCAGCACGCCCGCCGGCTGCTGGCTGCTTTGAAAGATAATATTCAGCGCTATGAAATGCAATTTGGGAAAATCGAAGACTTCGAGCAGCCCTTCCCGCCCATGAATTTTGGCCCGGCCACTGCACAAGCCTGATTTTTTTCGCATTGCCATGATGAATAAAAGGGAATTTGAAAGTAATTGATGTAATTACCTTCGAATTCCCTTTTTACATTTGGAAAAACGCCTGAATTTAAGGTCTTTTCCGGCTGCGATTAGAAAACAAAATTAGAAATTGAGTACGCTGCTTCTGAAATACAGCATCAATACTAAAGCAGTGAAGAAGAACAGGAACATGAGCAAATAGAGCATACAATAGCCTTTGCCGCGCGTATTTTGAATATTATCCATATTGTTTCGACAAACAGTGGTTAAGAAAATCGCGCAAAATTAGACAGCATTTGGAAATTTCCTATCATTGTGGCGTAATTTATACAGAATTTACAGAAGAAAGGAATTTTCATACATGAAAAGCGCAGGTAAAGGCCCGGATAACGAGCCAGGCTGTAAACAGTCGGCTACCCATTCAACTATTTAACCATTCACCCTTCAATCGTATAAATCCCTTGGCTGACGTAATACAGTTATTGCCCGACCACGTGGCCAACCAGATCGCTGCCGGCGAAGTGGTGCAGCGCCCCTCCTCCGTGGTCAAAGAGCTGGTGGAAAATGCCGTGGATGCAGGGGCCACCCAGGTAAAACTCTTTGTGCGCGATGCCGGTAAAACCCTGATTCAGGTGACCGATAATGGCTGCGGAATGTCGGAAACCGATGCCCGCATGAGTTTTGAACGACACGCCACCTCCAAAATCCGGGATGCAAAAGACCTTTTTTGCATCCGCACCATGGGGTTTCGCGGCGAAGCCCTGGCCTCGATTGCTGCGGTGGCACAGGTGGAATTGCGTACGCGCCGCGCCAAAGAAGAAGTGGGCACGCGCATCTTTATTGAAGATTCTATTGTGAAAGTACAGGAGCCTTTCCAGTGTCCGCCCGGCACCACCTTGGCGGTTAAAAACCTGTTTTATAATGTACCCGCCCGCCGCAATTTTTTGAAGAGCGACAGTGTGGAAATGCGGCACATCTTAGAAGAGTTTCAGCGCATTGCCTTAGCCAATCCCGACCTGTTTTTTTCCCTGCACCACAACGATCAGGAAATTTTTCACTTGGTGGCCGGTAATCTGCGCCAGCGGGTTACCAAAATATTTGGCGATGTCATCAATAAACACTTAGTGCCGGTGCAGCAGGAAACCGATGTGCTGAAAATCAACGGTTTTGTAAGCAAACCGGAATATTACAAAAAAAACCGGGGCGAACAAGTGTTTTTTGTGAATAAGCGCTTTGTGAAAAGCCCCTACCTGCACGCGGCAGTGGTGGCAGCCTACGAGCAATTGATGCCCAACGAGGCGTTTCCGCTGTATGTTCTCGACCTGCACATTGACCCTTCGCACATAGACATCAATGTACACCCCACCAAGCAGGAAATTAAGTTTGACGACGAAAAATTGGTGTTTCATTTCCTGAAAGTAGCGGTGAAACACGCCTTGGGCACCCACAACGTGACTCCAGCCATAGATTTCGATACAGAACCGGCCTTTCAGCAACGTCCGGTGGAGGTGTCCTCGTGGACGCGCGCCCAGCCGGAAAGTCGCCCAAAGGCCGACAGCAGCCTTGTCCCCACGACCCGACCCGACGCAGAGCGCCATGCCAGCAACACGCGCCATTGGGAAACAGTGTTTCGGCACCTCGGCACGCCGGTGGCCGACCCTGCTGCCCCGGCAGAGACCATCCCCGAAAAGACCGCTCCCGCAGACCCCAATGTGCCTTTTGTGATTGAGGCGGAACTGCCGGCGGCGGAAGTATTGGCTATGGACGATGAAGCCCGCTCTTTTTCCAAAAACCAAAAGGAACCCTACCAGATACACCGCCAGTACATTGTCAGCCATATCAAGTCGGGCTTCGTGCTGATTGACCAGCAGGCCGCCAGCGAACGCATTTTGTACGAACGTTACTTAGAAACCTTAGATAAAGGAGGTTTGGGGGTACAAAAAATATTGTTTCCCAAGCAATTACAGCTTTCTACCGCCGATGCGGCGCTGTTGCGCTCCATTTTGCCGGACATGCTGCAATTGGGTTTTGAAATAGACAGCTTCGGCGGAGACAGTTTCGTCATTCACGGCGCTCCGGCCCATGTAAGCAGCGTGGGTACAGAAGAAGAATTAATTCTGCGGCTGCTGGATCAATATAAAAATAATCTGGATTTGAATACGGGTGTACACGACAACCTGTGTCGCTCTTTGGCCAAAAGCACGGCCCTGCGACGCGGCCAGCCACTTTCGGTGGCAGAAATGCAGGAATTGATTGACCAGTTATTTGCCTGTTCCATGCCCTTCAACAGCCCTTCCGGTCGCCTTTGTTTCATACAGTACGAATTAGAAGAGCTGCACAAACGATTTGCTTCCAACTGATTGATTCTGCCCTTTTATGTTTCAATTCAATTTTAGCGGCGTTGTTCGCCACCTGATTATTTTAAACATCCTTTTCTTTTTCGGCTCTTACATTGTGTTTGAGGCGCTCCCGCTGTCCAACCTTACGCGGGGCGACCTGGCGGCTTTTATACCGGGATCGGCGCAGTTTCAGCCCTGGCAGATGTTTACTTATATGTTCATGCACGCCAGTTTTATGCATCTGTTTTTCAATATGCTGATGTTGCTGATGTTTGGGCCCATGGTGGAGATGCAGCTGGGTACTAAGCGGTTTCTGTTCTATTATCTGTTTTGCGGCGTGGGGGCCTATTTCATTTATCTCGGCATCGAAATGTGGCGCATCATGCAGGCGGGTGGAGACCCCGCTGACAGCGCCACCTCGATGGTCGGAGCTTCAGGGGCCATTTACGGGGTGCTGGCGGCGTTTATGGTGTTGTTTCCCAATTTTCAAATATCGCTGATTTTTTTGCCGATTCCGTTTCGGGCCAAATATTTTATCTTGTTCCTGATTCTGACAGAATGGTTTTCCGGGGCCAAGGCCGCCGGTGGCAATGTGGCCTATATGGCCCACTTCGGCGGGGCGCTGTTCGGGCTGATTCTGATTGCGTTTTGGTATCGGAAGAGTGGAGGGGAGTAGAAGCCGTTCCTGTACTTAATTCATATATAATAATTTATAACTCTTTATGACTTCTTTCAGACATATTTTCTTATGCGCCCTGCAACAAGAGCAATATTTCCCTTTCGTCACCCAACACGATACGAGTGCTTATCTCCTCTATTTTACCCTTGCTGTCCCGTTTTTTATACACTTGAACGTAGCGCAACCCCGGGTCAAACACCTGTCTGGGGTGTGACTTGTACCCCTCTCCGGTTAAAAACAAATGGTAGATTTTTCCAAAGTGAGAATCGCCGAAATTTCCATTATTTATATTGTAACTATTTGAAAATTAACAAATTAACAAATTTATTCATGAAATACTTTTTACTCTGCTCTCTGTTGCTCTGTTCTGTGGGGAGTATGTTTGGCCAGTCGGTCGGGGAGAAAGATTTTTCGACGTGGCAAAAACACAACTTTCGAGCTGCTTCGGGCATGGTTTTGCCGTACCGCATCCTGTACCCCGATTCTTTCTCGCCTTCCAAAAAGTATCCGTTGGTGCTTTTCCTGCACGGAGCAGGCGAGCGGGGCAGCGACAACGAAAAGCAACTGACCCACGGTGCGGCCCTGTTCCTGCAACCCGAAGTGCGGCGCAATTTTCCGGCCATCGTCGTCTTTCCGCAGTGCCCCCAAGAAGGCTACTGGGCGCAGGTGGCCGTAGATCGCACCGCGCAGCCTTACCGCCTGTTGTTCAATTATGCGCAGCCTCCTCAGCCCTCGCTGGCGGCTGCGCTGGAATTGGTGCGCCAGCTGCGCCGTAGCGGAGCGGTGGACAAACGCCGGGTGTACGTCGCCGGACTTTCGATGGGGGGCATGGGTACTTTCGAGGCGGTGCATCGCCAGCCCCGCTTATTTGCCGCAGCCTCCCCCATTTGTGGCGGCGGCGACGCGGAGCGGTTGCGCAAAAAACAGCGGCGCGTTCCCTTCTGGATTTTTCACGGAGCTGCCGATCCGGTGGTGGGTGTACAGCAGTCGCACGACATGGTGGATGCCCTCAAGGCACTGAAAGCCGATGTGCAATATACGGAATATCCCGGTGTGGGGCATGACAGCTGGACACAGGTCTTTGCCGATCCCCGCTGGCTGGCATGGATGTTTGCACAAAAGAGAAAAAAATAAGTACAAAACGTTCCAAATTGCAGCATTCGCCGTACTTTTGCGCCGATGTTCGATCAAGTAGAAAAAACAACCGCCGCGATAGAAGCCGAAAATCCGCAGACCGCCGAAGCCTTAGAGACTTTTCGTATTCGTTATCTCGGAACCAAAGGGCAGGTCAAAACCCTGATGGATGCCATGCGCGAAATGCCCAACGACCAGAAAAGGGCGTACGGGCAGGCCATGAATGCCCTCCGGCAATTAGCAGAAAGTCGCTACGAATCTTTCAAAACCGCCCTCGCTGAAAAGGCAGAGACGGGCGCGGCCCAATCCCTCGATCTCACAGCCCCTGGCGAACCGATTCCGCTGGGTTCCCTGCATCCGGTCTCCATCACCCTGCGGCGTATTGTCGAGATATTTACCCGCATGGGTTTCAGCGTGGCGGACGGCCCCGAAATAGAAGACGACTGGTACAACTTCACGGCCATGAATACGCCCGAAGACCACCCGGCGCGGGATATGCAGGATACTTTCTACATGGTGGATGCGCCGGGTATTCTGCTGCGCACCCACACTTCCCCGGTGCAGGCCCGCGTTATGAAAGATCGCCAGCCGCCCATCCGCATCATTGCACCGGGTCGCGTCTATCGCAACGAAACCATCTCCACTCGCTCCCACTGTCAGTTCCACCAGGTGGAGGGCCTGTATGTGGATGAAGGGGTATCCTTTGCCGACCTCAAACAGACGCTGTTTCACTTTGCCCGCGAAATGTTCGGAGCACCCAAAATACGCCTGCGTCCCTCCTTTTTCCCTTTTACCGAACCCTCGGCTGAAATGGATATCTGGTTGGGTACAGACACTGAAAAAAATGCCCGCCTGACCAAAGGCACCGGCTGGCTCGAAATTCTCGGCTGTGGCATGGTGGATCCGCAGGTACTCGAAAACTGCGGCATAGACTCCGCCCGATACAGCGGCTTTGCCTTTGGCATGGGCATTGAGCGCCAGGCCCTGCGCCTCTACGAGATTGGCGACATTCGGCTCCTCTTTGAAAACGACGTGCGCTTCCTGCGGCAATTCAGCGCGGCTTTGTGAAACCCGCCGATGCCTCCCGATACGTTTTTTACATAAGTTTATTTAACTACTTACCCAGTAATGCACAAAAACATCCTTTTTTTCGTCGGCCTATTGTTGTTGGGCACGGTTTCCCTCTCTGCCCAAACCGATGACCCTGTTTTATTTGCGGTAAAAAACACCCCTGTGCGCGCCTCCGAATTTCGCTACATCTACGCGAAGACCAATCAGGACAAAGCCGATTTCAGCGATAAATCCGTGCGCGATTACCTCGATCTGTACATTAAGTTCAAAATGAAAGTACAGAAAGCGCGCGATATGCGCTTGGACACCGTGGAATCCACCAAAGCCGAACTGGAAGGCTACCGCCGCCAGCTCGCCAATTCTTATTTAGTGGATAAAGAGGTGACCGACAAACTGATCCGCGAAACCTACGAGCGCACCAAGCAGGATGTGGACATCAGCCACATCCTCACCCTCTGTGACCGCAACGCCAAAGCAGCCGACACCCTCAAAGCCTTTCAACGCACCAAAATGATTTATAACAAAATCAAAGCCGGTGCAGACTTTGAAAAAATGGCAGTGGACAGTTCGCAGGACAAAAGCGTCAGCGAAAATCGCGGCAACTTAGGTTACGTGAATGCCATGCTCCCCGACGGCTATTATGCCATGGAGACAGCGGTATATGCCGCCAAACCCGGCGACGTACTCGGCCCCATTCGCTCCTACAGCGGATACCACATTGTGCGGGTCAACGGCTTCCGTCCGGCGCGGGGTGAAATGGAGATTTCCCACCTGCTTTTGCGCAAAGACCCCGCCAATCCGGCCAAAAATGCCGCTCAGAAGGTGCGCATAGACAGCATTTACAATGCCCTCAAAAAGGACAACGGGGTCAACTGGGACAATTTCTGTCTCCTCTTCTCCGAAGATAAGGTCAGCAGCCCCAAAGGCGGGTATCTGGGCTTTTTCGGCATCAATTTCTACGAAAAAGTGTTTGAAGAGGCCGCTTTTGGTCTGAAAAACGACGGTGAGTTTACTGCTCCCGTGGAAACCAGCATTGGGTACCACATTATCCGCCGCAATTCTGCGCGCCCCGTTCCTGCTTTTGAAATTGCCCGCCGGGTACTCAGCGACCGCATCAAGCGCGACAGCCGCAACGAGGTGGCCAAACGCAGCATGATCCGGCGCATCGAAACCGAAGGCAATATGAAAGAATTTCCCGAAGTACTCGACAAATGGGCTGCCCGTCAGCGCGACACCGTGTTCCTCACTTTCCGCTGGAAACCCGATCCGGAGCATCCGCAGGATGTGTTGTTGACCTACAAAAACGGCAAAAACTATACTGTGGCCGATTTTGAATCGTATGCCCTGCGCGCAAGTCGGGAACGGCAGCGCGGCGGCGGCAACCCCATCCGCGAAACCATAGACAAACTGTATATGGGCTGGAGGGACGAAGTGGCGATGGCTTACGAAGAGAGCCAGCTGGAAGCCAAATATCCCGACTTTAAGTCGTTGATGCGCGAATACGAAGAGGGCATATTGCTGTTCGAAGCTTTGAAAATTAATGTATGGGATCGTGCTAATACTGACACATTAGGTTTGGAAAAGTACTTTAATCAAAACCTGAAAGACAAATACAAATGGGAGGAGCGCCTCAAAGCCACCATTTACACGGTGAAATCCGATGATCCGAAGGTATTGGAAAAAGTGCGCAAATACGCTGCCAAAAAACCGATGGCCGATGTGTTGAAAAAATTCAACAAGAAAGGCGACCTCGTGAATGCCATGGGACGCATGTATGAAAAGGGCAAAGTAAAGGACTTCCCCGAACCGTGGCAACAGGGCTATATGACGGAATCTAAAATAGACGCAGGTACCAAAACGGCTACTTTCCAAAAGATTGAGCAGGTGTTGGCTCCCATGTCTAAAACCCTGTCGGAAGCACGTGGCTACGCCGTGGCCGACTATCAGGACTATTTGGAAAAACAGTGGATTGAACAGCTGAAACAGGAGTATCCTGTAAAGGTGGAAGAAAAAGTATTGAAGGGGATTATTCGGAATTAAAGCCCTGTGCTGACCCTTTACGGCGTATGTATCCGGTTCCGTAAAGGGTTGCTTTTTTTGAAAATCAGTACATTATAAGATTCGCTTGACTACCTTATTTTATGTCCCCCGTGTAGAAGGCGACTTCGTGGCCTTAGACGAAGAGGAGAGCCGCCACCTGTTGCAGGTCCTGCGCGCACGTCCGGGCCATGCGGTGCAGCTGACCGACGGCAAGGGATATATATACGACGGGGTAGTGGCTGAAACAGGTAAAAAGACAGCCGTGCTGCGCATTCAGCGTCGCACGGCTGTTCCTTTGGAGCGCGCCCACCGCATCCATATTGCCATCGCGCCGGTAAAAAACATGGAACGCTTTGAGTGGTTTCTCGAAAAAGCCACCGAATTGGGCATAGACGAGATCACCCCCCTGCTCTGTGAGCGCTCCGAACGCACCGTGGTGCGCATGGATCGCATGGAAAAGATACTCATTTCTGCCCTTAAACAGTGCATGCGCACCCATTTACCGGTGCTACATCCCCTGACCGGTTTCGATACGTTTGTAAAAGGCAGTATAGCGCCGCAGAAGCGCATCGGGTGGTGCAGCGAAACGCCGTTGCCCCACATCAAAACAGCGCTTGCGTCCGATTTATCCACCCTTATTGCCATTGGGCCGGAGGGAGATTTTTCGCCCCGCGAGATCGCACTGGCACTGGAGTACGGTTTTACGGGCATCAGTCTGGGCAGCGGCCGCCTGCGCACGGAGACAGCAGGGCTGCTGGCCCTGAGTGCTGCATTGCTTGCGTGAGGGTGTGTGGGGGACTTTCCGGTTCAGGAAAACAAATCATCCAGCAGCAACTGGTTGTTCACTATTTGTTGGTAATGGGCATTTTTTTAACCCCATAAACGGTCAGCAGGGTGACGAAAACCGTTTTGTTCAACCGGGTCTGCTCTTTGAAGGTAGCCACTTTTTCTCTCACAACTCTTCCAGCACCACGGACAGACTGCCACTGCTTTTCAGACCTGATGTTGTAGCGATCTCATTACGGGTAAGACCCTTATTATTCCCCGCCAGTCCTGCTACAATACTCTCGTGTAATGTGTGATTTTTAAAAAGCGCCGCAAACAGGTTTTGAAATTCTGTCTTCAAAATTGCCTGTTCTTCAAAAAACAGGGTATCCAAAATCTGTGGAACGCTACGACCGGACTGGACGTTTTTCAAATAGAAAGGAATGCCACCTACACACATATACAGTTGGGCAATTTCCTTGCAGGACTCCGCTACAGTCGAACACCATTTGCGAAGTGTACACCTGACGCACCAGATAGGTTTTGCCAACACGCCTCCTCCCGTAAAGGGCCACAAACGACGATTCTTCCTTTTCTAAGAGGCTTTGTAGGAGTTGTATTTCCGCTTTTCTGCCTGCAATTTTCATAATACTAAGTCGTATTTTCCCAAACAAAGCAATACAAACGCCATTTGGGGGTTTTCAATTTTATATTTCCCCAAATAAAGCATTATTTAACGTCATTTGGGGATTTTCAACTTTATATCTCCCCAAATGAGGCATTAACGCCCCATAAAAAATGACCGGACAACACCACGGTTGTCCGGCCATCTGCAAGTAGTTTAAGCAGTCTGCTCGTTCCTGCCTGTGCTTTTTAAAACAGCAGAGCAGGGCAGACACCAATCAAAAGTTTCTAAAAAGTGCGGTTCCACCAGTTTTTGGTGCGCCAGCCCAGCAGGTACATCACCGGCAGGATGATGAGCGTGATGAAGGTGGCAAAGGAAAGACCAAAGATGATGGTCCACGACAAAGGTCCCCAAAACGCCACCGAATCGCCACCGAGGTAAATTTTCGGATCGCCGGTAGCAAACAGCGAATGGAAATCAATGTTGAAGCCCACCGCCAGAGGAATCAGGCCGAGGATGGCCGCAGTGGCCGTCAGCAGCACGGGGGTCATACGAATACGCCCGGAATCCACAATGGCATCGCGCACCGAATGTCCTTCTTCGCGCAGGGTGTCGGTATATTCAACCAGCAAAATGCCATTTCGCACCACAATGCCCGCCAAGGCCACAATCCCCACACCCGACATAATCACCGAAAAGTCCATGTTGAACAAAGCCATACCCAGCAATACGCCAATGATGGAAAAGACCACCTCCGTCATGATGATGAGGGTTTTTCCGATGGAATTGAACTGCGCAATCAGGATAATCAGAATGATGAAGATCGAAATAATGAGGGAGCGCCCGAGGAAGGTCGCTGCGTCTAAAAATTCCGCGTCCTGACCGGCAAAACCCACCGTTACCCCTTCTGTTTTTGGAAAAGCATCTATGGCCGCCTTGACCTTGTTGACCACGTCATTCTGACTCGACTGGTATTCTGCGGTCACATTGGAGGAAATGGTGACAATGCGCGACTGATCCAAACGGCGGATGCCGCCATAGGTCGTGGTATATTGGATATTGGCCAGCGCTGCCATGGGTACCGAGCGCAAGATACCGCCCATGTTCATATCGCGGAACGTGATGTTCAGGTTTTCCACGGAGTTGATATTTTCACGCTGGTCTTCCCGGAGGCGGATGTTGACTGGTATCTCCTCTTCGCCGTCTTTGAATTTGGTGGCCTCTTTGCCGAGAATGGCAGTTCTGAACTCACTGCCGATCTGTGCTGTGGAGATGCCCTCGCGGTTGGCTCGGTCGCGGTCTATCCGGATATTGATTTCCGGCTTGGATACAATCAGGTCGGAGCGCAATTCTTCCACCCCGGCGATGTTCAGGGAGTCTAAGTAGCGCTTCACGGCGGAAGATACTTTGGCCAGAGTACGGAAGTCGTCCCCCCGAATTTCTACCGAAATGGGTTTTGGCTGTGGTGGCCCGCCCTGCTCCTGGTCCACTACGATTTCTGCGCCGGGAATGGTGCCTTTGGTCGCTTCCCGGATTTTATCCATGTACTCCCGGGTGTTTACCCCGTTGCGCTTGCCAAATTCGACGAAGGCCACGCCCACTTTCCCTTTGTTGGACACTGAAGAGCGGTCAAACTGGTCTTCCGAAGCCCCCAAAGCCACGTTGGATATCACTGACTCTATGATGGGGTTGTTTTCTCCCAATACCGAAGTGACTTTCTTTTCCAGAATGCGGGTCAGCGAGTCGGTTACCTGCACGCCTGTACCGACCGGCAAGGTCATATAGACGTAAATGAAATTGGGGTCTGCTTTTGGGAAAAGAATAATATTGCGCTTGCCGGATGCAAACAATATAAAAGAGAAAACAAATAAACCCATAACCCCTCCCATCATGGCCCACGGCCAGTCCAAAGCAAAATTGAGGAAACGGCCATAAGCCCTTTGTACAGCAGGCCAGCCGTTGCGCTGGAACCAACGCACTGCTTTCGACAGCACCAGTTGATATAAGACGATAAAGGCCGCTATAAACACCAATAAATTCCCCATAAAGAAGTTTTTATTGAAGTAAAAATACAGCACACTCAAGCCAAAAAGGGCATAGCCCAAAATGGTGCGGCGGCGTTTTTTAACCGGATCAATGACCTTTCCCTCGCGCTGGTCGTCGCCCATGAACCACACTGCAAAAACGGGGTTGATGATGTAGGCCACCACCAACGAAGCAGTCAGTGTAATGATGACCGTGACCGGAAGGAAACCCATAAATTTTCCGAAAATGCCGCCCCAGAACACCAACGGAAAGAAGGGGGCCAGGGTAGTGGCCGTACCCGACAAAACGGGCCAGAACACCTCTCCGGCTGCTTTTTTGGCGGCCTCCACAATGGTCAGGCTTTTGTCGTGGTGATACACCCGGTGGGTGTTTTCCACCACCACAATGGCATCATCCACCACAATGCCCAATGCCAGCAGGAAAGCAAACAGCACCACAAAATTGAGCGTGTAGCCAAAAGCGGGCAGCACCATGAACGCAATACACATGGACAGGGGTACCGACATGGCCACAAACAAGGCATCCACGGCACCCATGAAAAACATCAGGATAAAGGTTACCAAAATGAAGCCGATGATGATGGTATTGATCAGGTCGTGCAGGGTAATGCGGGTGGCGCGGCTCTGATCGCCAGTAACGCTGACTTCCAGATTGGGCGGAAAATCATTGGCTTTCATTTCATCTACCACTTCCTTGATCTTGTCGGAAGCATTGATCAGGTTTTCTCCGGTGCGTTTGATCACATTTAGCGAAATCACATTGCGTCCGTTCAGGCGGCTGAAATTCTCCTGGGTCTGATAGCCCATCTTCACATCTGCCACGTCTTTCAGGAAGAGTTTAGCACCCGACTGAGAAGAAACGATGATGTTTTTAATCTGCTCCACATCTTTGAAATCGCCGCGAATGGACACCGAACGGGTCATGCCGCCAATGTCCACATTGCCCGCCGAAATGGTCATGTTTTCGTAAGCCAGGGCGTTTTCAATGTCGCGGAAGGTCAGGCTGGCCGCCATCATTTTGTATTTGTCCACATCCACCTTTATCTCTTTGTCCAAAGCGCCAATCAGGTCCACGCGGGTAATTTCGCGCATTTCTTCAATGCGGTCTTTCAATTTATCGGCGTAGTCCTTCAGTTTGTCCAAACTGAAATCGCCAGCGATGTTGACGTTCATGATCGGAATTTCCGAAATATCAAATTCCGAAATGGTCGGGTCTTGGAGTAAATCCTGCGGCAGATCGCGTTTGGCCTTGTCCACCGCATCTTTCACCTTCTGTTTGCACTGGGCAACATCCAAACTGGTGTTGAATTCCACAATGATATTGGAAAAGTCCTGTACCGACGAGGAGGAAACTTTTTTTACCCCGTTGATGCCCTTCAACTGCTTCTCAATCGGTTTGGTTACCAATTGCTCCATATCGCTGGGCGAGGCACCCGGATAAATGGTAGAGACAAAAATGGTAGGCACTACCACGTCAGGAAACTGTTCCTTGGGCAGGCCGTTATAAGACATGATACCGGCTAAGGTGATGAGTACCGTCACGATAAAAATGGCCGTGCGGTTATCAATAGCCCAGCTGGTGGGTTTAAATTCTTTCATGATTGTTGTTTAGATTTGCAGTTTAGAACGCCACGGTTTCGCCATTGTTGATCTCTTCAAAACCTGTGGAAATGAGCAGGTCGCCTTTTTTAAGGCCCTGCAACACTTCCGCAATCCCGTTGTAGTTTTGTCCCTGTTTGATGGAGACTTTGCGGGCCACTGCCTGTTTTTCTCCTGTCTTTTCTGCCACTAATACGAAATCGCCATCTTCAGCAGTCTGAATCAGGTTTATAGGCAGGGCAATGGCGCTGGCGTTCTGATAGTCCACAATTTTCATCACTGCCACCTGATTGGCGCGGTACTCGCTCCCTGCCGGAAGGCGGCATTCCACCGTAAAAGTGCGCGTATTGGGATTGATGCTCTTGCTGACATAAGTGACCACCGAGCTGATTTCTTTGTTAAGGTCGGGGAAAAACACCTGCACTTTGTCGCCTCTTTTCACTTTTGCGGCATAGGCTTCGGTCACTTCGCCTTTGATCTTCAGGTCGCTGAGATTTAGGATGTTGCACAACGGTATGCCGGGCGAAATAGCCTGTCCGGCTTTTAGCATCACCATGTCGGCGGTGCCACTTTGGGGCGCATAAATTTTGGTCATACCCCACTGTTCTTTCAGGGTAACGATGGTGCGCTCTAAGGATTCTTTGGCATTTTTTGCCTGAATGTAGGCGACTTCGGTGCCAATTTTCTGATCCCACAGTCCTTTTTGGCGATTGTAAATGTCGGTGGCTGTTATCAGCTGCCCCTCAACTTCGGCCAGCGACTTAAGCATCACGGCATCGTCTATCTCCGCCAGCAATTGCCCCCGGCGCACGGCATCGCCGTTTTGTACATATACCTTTTTCAGGGTGCCGGGCATCCGGGAGGTGGCCAGGACGCTTTCACCGGCATCCACCTTGCCTTGCAGGTCAATATAGTGGCGGAAGGGGGCTGTGCTGACCTCGGTGAGGCCCACCGTTCTGATGCGGCGTTCTGCGGGTTTGCCCGCATTTACCTGCTTTTCCAGCGTTGCAATTTGAGCCTCCAATTGAGACTTTTGATCTTTCAGTTTGGCTAACCTGACTGCGGGGTCACTTTTGTCAGCACCACAGGATGCCAGCATCAAAACGATGAAGGCAAAAAGAGAAATATTTTTCATGAATGAATGAAGTTTTTTTATGACTGATTTTCAGCACTTTATAAATAAGAAAATTAATTTCCAAGTGCTTTTTTGATGCCGGTGCGGGCGGAGAGCAGGTCGTATTGTGCCTGCAACACGTTTTGCTGGGCGCTGTATAAGCCTGCTTCGGCCTGGGTGATCTCAAAACTGCTCCCGATACCGGCAGCGTACTTCTTTTGTGTGGTATCGTAAATCCGCTGGGCCAATTCGAGGTTTTTCTGCTGATTGGCCACGCGTTCCTGTGCATTCAGGTACTGCCGACGGGCCACATCCAATTCCAGGGTAAAGGCATTTTCCAACATTTCCTTTTGTGCTTCAATGGTTTGTACGGCCAGGATGGCGCGTTCTTTGCGGGCCTTGTTCAGGCCGCTGTCCCACAAGGGTACGCTGACATTAATACCCGCTACCGCAGAGGGAATAAAATACCACTTTTTGAAGTTATCGGTGTCTTTGTTTCCAAATCCGCCCTGTAGCTGGGGCTGGTATTGCAAGAAGCCCGCTACCGTAGGCAGGTAGGGCTTGCGGTATAAATCCACCTGCATAGCACTCAATTCGCGGCCTTTCAGCAATTGCAGATATTCCGGACGATTCATAAAATTGGCAGCCGAGGTCATGTCCACACCGGCGGCATCCGCTGCGAGCAGTTTTGCCACATCGTCCGAGGGTTCAATGGCATTGCCAATGGGCATTCCCATAGCCATTTTGAGGGCGTTGACCACGATTTCGCGCTGGCGCAGCAGGTTGCTGCGTTCGCTGCGCAGGTTGGACAGCGACAATTCCAGACGATCCACGTCCAATTGTTCGGCAAAACCCGCCTGGGTAATGGCCTTGGTGTCGGTCCATATTTTGTCTAAATTTTTGATGTTTTTGTCCAAAGTAGCCACCGATTCGGAGAGCAACAGGGCCGGCAGATAGGCATCGCGCACGGCGTTGGACACTTTGTTTTTGGCAACCGCCATTTGAATGTCCACATACTCCCGATAGTACCGGGCGGCTTTCCGGGCCACCAAATAGCTGTTGTTGAACAGCAACTGGTTGACCCCGATGGTACCCGCCACATTGTGGACGGGTGCAAAGTAAATTTTGCTGTCGGGATCGGACTGAAAAAGCGAACCCAACAAGCCCAATACACCTCCCGCCTGTGCTGCTGTGAGACCGGGAACATTGTTTACATCGGGCGGGGGACCGGAAGGGCCAAAAGACAGAGCGCTGGAAGGCAGACCCCCGCGTTGCAGAAAACCCGTATAGCCGACGCTCAAAGAAGCCTGCGGAAACCCGGTGGCTTTATTTTCTTTGACGCGCCAGTCGGCATCCACAATGGCCAGCCGCGCTACCTTAATATCGGGATGATTGTCCAATCCATACTGGATACACTGCTCAAGGGTCATGGGGGCAGCGGTTTGCGCCACAGCCGGAGAGATGGGCAGGCCCACCATGCCCCACAGGAGGACGAAAGAAAAATATGAAAAACGCATGGTTATGCTGAGAGTTTGGTTTCTAACAGTACACGCCCCTTATCGGAGACGATGTTGTATAAATGATTGATGATGTGTTCCTTAAATAATTGATCGAATGAGTAGGGCGGTTTTGGGAAAAAGAAGTCGTCGAAAATAACAAAGCTGGTAGCGATGTATAATTTGGCTGTGACCTCCAAATTTAAATTGCCGCGATACAGGCCTTCTCTTTTACCCCACTCCAAATTCTGGAGTACCAGAGTGAAGATATAGTCCCTCTGGAAATGCTGTATTTTTTCCCAGGTTTCGCGGTGGTACTTCTGCAAATCCCGAATGATGTTGGGTTTCATCTGCTGCATATCGGACATGATGTGCCGGAAAACCCGCACCATTTCGTCTATGGCATTTGAAGCCTGGGTGTGCAAATGCTCGTCTGCACGGCACTGCTCCTGCAAATGCCGATCCATGACCTTAGAGACTAAGTCGTCTTTGTTTTCCACAAACTGGTACAGGGTCTTCTTGGAAATGCCCAGTTCCTGCGCCACGTCGTCCATAGTGACACTTTTAATACCGAGTCGGAAGAACATGTCTTCCACCCGTTGTAACCATTTTTCCTGCTGTTCTGTAAACAATTGCTCCGCTGCTTGTAAATTGTTGCAAAGATAAACTCAGGAAACATTTTTTGGTTCAAATGTTTCCAGTGTTTATTTTACTTTTCGACGAACGCGCAATTTTATTCTATTAATGGAGAAAATAGAGTAGGGGAGCAGAATGAAAATTGGAAAGGATGTCGCTTCGGTCTTATACACTTCAAAAAATGGATAAAAGGTAGGGAACAATTGTTGTATCTCCCGATTAGAGCGGTTGTTTCCCCGACTCTTCTTATTAGCGATCAACCTCTTTCTAATCTTTACGAAAATGCGCTGCAAACCCCACCCGCAAAAGACAACGCAGCGCGCACATTCATAAAGACAAGCGATGGGCGTGAATGGGTAAAACAGGATGTTGGGACACGGCGGCGGATGTCCATGTCGGTCATTTTAGTGGCGGTCCGGGCCAGATTGCCGCAATTGCACTGGCCATGATGCCCCCAACTATAGTAAATTAATTTCAGTTAAAAAATGATCAAAAATGTATATAATCATTTGGATCCACAGCGCGGCCCCGGTACCAGATTTCAAAATGCAGGTGCGGCCCCGAGGAAGACTCGCCGGTGTTGCCGATGATGGCAATCGCTTCGCCGGCCTTTACGTTGCTGCCCTCGCGCTTGAGGAGGACAGAATTGTGTTTGTACATGGTTACCACGTTGTTCTGGTGCTGCACAGCAATGCTGTAGCCGGTTTCCACGGTGTACCCGGCAGAGATGACCACCCCGTTGGCAGCCGATTTCACCGCCGTGTTTTTGGGGGCACCAATGTCTATGCCGAAGTGGGAACGCGACAGATCGAAGCCCGACGTAATGTCACCGGTGACGGGCGGAATAAAGTACATCTGCTCCAAAGGCACGTCGCGGCTGACGGGCGTATTGGGAACTTCGGCAGGAGGCACCGGAGCAGCAAACGAGCCGGTAGCCACAGCAGCCCGGATCTGGTCGTCTTCGGGAATGCGGTCAATATCGGATTCGGGGATGGAGTCTATGCCGGTTGCTTCGGGTTTGCCCTGCCGCGCCGCTTCCTCTTTGGTAATATCGGCCATGTCGCCCGTCATCAGCTTCTGAATGTTGCGGATCATCAAACCCTGGGCGGCCACTTCCTTTTCTAAATCTTCCTTTTTTTGGGTCAGTTCGGCCACTTCCAATTCGCGGGCCATGTCGCCATAGCCGGGGATGTAGCGCTTCAGGGGGGTCATCACAATCAGGGTGGTTACTAAAATGGCCGTCCCTACAATCAGCGAACTCACAATGACATACACAGAAAGGGGGGTCAGTTTCAGCGAAGTTACTTCTTCAAAGGTATCGTTGTTCATGATGACAAGCCGGTATTTGTCGCGCAGCTTGTCCATGAGTTTTCGGTCGTCGTCGCTTTTGGGGCGGAAGAAGCGCAAGAATTTTCCTAAGAAATTTAGGTCTTTATTCATCATACTGGCCGCAAAGGTCGTGAAAAAACCACACAAGGCCGGAAAAAGTTCTGATCCATGTGCATTTTTTTTGCAAAATGACGTTAATGGGCAACCTTTTTGATGGTAAAAACACCAATACAGGTCTTTTGCTATACTATGAAACGTTTATTTGCATTTAGCTTACTCGCGATTTTTGTGTGGACGGGTTGCGTCACCCAAAAAAAGAAAGGAGATGTCAGCGGGTTCAAACGGGGCTACCACAGCCTGACTTCCCATTATAATTATTGGTTCAATGCCGATGAGTTGTTCCACCAAACGGTGGCCAAGCTGGAAAACGGCCATCAGGACAACTATAACCAGCTGCTGCCGATCTATCCCGAATTAGAAGGAGAGAGCAACAGCAAGAGCGATTTTGAAAATGTGATTAAAAAATCGTCGCGCGGCATTGCCCTGCACCGGGTGGGCAGGTGGACGGACGACAATTACGTGTTGTTGGGCGCTGCCCAATACATGAAACGCGATTTTGAAACCGCCGAAGAGACGTTTAAATACATCCAGGAAGAATACAACCCCAACAAAAAGAACAAAGCCAAACTGAAAGGCGGCACCAAGCCCAAAAAGGACACCAAAGCCAAAAAAGGCAAAAAGAAATCCTCCAAAAAGAAGGCAGTCAAAAAGAAAAAGAAGAAGAAAAAGAAGTCCTCCTCCAAGAAAAAAACGGCGGACAAGAACAAAACAGCCGCCGATAAAGCGGCTGCTTCCAAAGAAGTCAAAGGCAAAACGACCGAAACCGCTACCGGCAAAAAAAGCAAAAAGGATGCTGCCAACGAAGAGTTGAAAGCGGTGACGGCCGACCCCTACGGCAACGGCTGGCGGCGCGACGCAGCCTACCCGGAGGCTATGGTGTGGTATGGCCGCACCCTGATTGAGCGCGACAAATACGAGGAAGCCGACTTCCTGTTTCGCGCCCTCGAAGAAGACCCCCACTTTCCCGAAAAAATGAAGGACGAGCTGGCTGTGGCCCAGTCGCACCTGTATATCCGCCAAAAGCGCTACGATCAGGCCATTCCTTCCTTAGAGCGCGCGGTGAAATATACCCACAAAAAGCGCAAGCGCGGCCGCTATGCCTTCATCCTGGCCCAGCTGTACGAGCGCGCAGGCCGCCACGAAGAAGCCTATGCCGCCTACAACCGGGTGCTGGCTGCCAATCCGCGCTACGAAATGGAATTTAACGCCCGCCTGCACCAGATCGAGGCCGGATGGGCCAATGGGAAAATCAGCGGCGGCGATGCCCTCCGCGCTTTGGAACGCATGGGCAAAGACGAAAAAAACAAGGACTACCGCGATCAGGTTTATTATGTGATGGCAGGCATAGACCTCAAAGAAAACCGCATCCCCGATGCCATTGTCCACCTGCGGCAGTCGCTTCAGTTCAACAGCGGCAACAGCGCCCAACGCACAGAGTCCTACCTCAAATTGGCAGATTTGTATTTCGACACCGAGGATTTTGTCAATGCCAAAAGCTACTACGACAGCACCCTGACGGTACTGGCGACCACCGACCCCCGCCACGCACTGGTCACCGGCTATGCCAATAACCTGACCGATATTGCCCGCCTGATTACCACCATTGCCCAAAACGACAGCATCATCCGGGTGGCACAAATGAGCGACAGCGACCGCAAGACCTTAGCCAAGACGATCCGGAAACAGCGTGCGACGGCGGCGGCGGCCGATGCCGCCGCCGCCGACCTGGCCGCCCGCAATGCCAAAAACACCCCCGCCCCCACTGCGCCGGGGCCGACTGCCGGACAAAAAAACAGCACATTCTATTTCTACAACGACGCGTTTCTGAAAAAAGGGCGCAAAGAATTTCCCAAAAACTGGGGCGACCGCAAGCTGGAAGACAACTGGCGCCGCAGTCGCCGCCCTGCTACCGCCAACGTGGACGAGGCCGCCAAAAAAGACAGCACCGCCACCGACCTGACGGAGAGCGATGTCAGCGACATTTTTAAAGACCTGCCCAAAAACGCCGAAGAGCTGTCGGTGTTGCACGCAGCCAACTACGAATCGCTGTTTCAACTGGGTACCCTGTTTCGGGACAAATTGCTGAATAACCGCAAAAGCACCCAGACCTTAGAAAATATGCAGCAGCGTTATCCCGACACGGTGCGGCACGAGGTGGAAGCGTGGTACTATTGCTATATCGGTTTTTCCGACCTGAACAACAAGGAAAAAGCACAATATTATTACGACAAGCTGGTGAACAAGTACCCCACCAGCAACTACGCCCGTGCTTTGACCGATCCCAACTTTGTGAACGCCGGTAAGCAGCGCGAAAAAGAACTGAACGACTTCTACGAGCAGACTTTTAAGACCTACCAGAGTGGCGACTACAAGACCACCCACAACCGCTGCGAGGAAGCGCCGAAAAAATACGGCTCCCAAAACCCCATCATGGCCAAATTTGCCCTGCTTGGTGCTTTGTGTATCGGCAACCTACAGGGCAACGATGCCTATTGTCAGGCGCTGAACGACGTGATTGCGCGCTTCCCGAACACAGCTGAAAGTACCCGGGCCAAAGAGATTGCCCGCCTCTTGAGCTGTAAGGGCTTTGAAGTGACCGACGACAAAAGCAAAACCGGCGGCGAACCCCGCGACGATGCCTTTATGGAAGAAGATGACAAACTGCACTATTTTATTGTGGCCCTGAAAGGCAGCAATGTTAAAACTGAAGACATCAAGGTAGCCATTTCCGATTATAACCGCGAGAACCACCGCGAAAAGCAATTGCGGGTCACCAATATTTTCCTCGACCCGAGCACCGAGTTTCCGCTGCTGGTGATGCGCAAATTCGACACCGCCGAGCAGGCCATGCGCTATTACAACGAGGTCAAAGACAAAAAAGACTTCCTCGGCGAAACCGACAAGCGCCAGTATAACAAAGAGTACTTTGTAATTACTCAGGAAAACTATCGCCGGGTTCTGAAAAACAAAACCTTAGATGGTTATCGGGAGTTCTTTATCGGGCATTATTTAAAGAAGAAGTAAGGGCAGCAGTAATCTTGCGCTGCCTTTTTATAATTTAGATTCGCCACACATCATTTTTGATTGATAGGCAGGCGAAATGTATTCAAATAGCGGCTCTTCTACTTCCATATAGATGTTTTTTTCGCAAAGGTACAACTTTTTGTTTGTTTCTGCTTTTTTGCTTCCAATGTCGTTATCGTCGCAGTAGATCGCAGTATCGGGTATTATTATCCCCATACAGGGATTAAAAGGGCGGTAAAGCGCAAAAATTGCCCCAGTGATTGGAAAGATGCGAGAAAGGATTTTACCTTTGCGGGGGTCATGCTGCTCGGAATCCGGGGCGATGGACTAAATTTTATGAACGACACAACAAAGTATTCCCTTTATCAGATTGATGCCTTTACGAATCAGATTTTTGGCGGAAATCCGGCCTGTGTAGTACCGCTCAATGCGTGGCTGACAGACGATCTGCTTTTAAAAATCGCCAAAGAAAATGCGGTGGCCGAAACTGCTTTTTTCATCCACCGGGGGGAGAAAATACAATTGCGCTGGTTCACTCCCGACATCGAAATGGATTTATGCGGTCATGCCACCCTCGCCACTGCTCACTGTTTAAAGACCATCCTTGGCTATCCCGGTAACACGATGGTTTTTGAAACGCTAAGCGGCGATTTAAGGGTTCGTGCAGAGCAGGGGATTTATACCTTGGACTTTCCTTCCAGGATGCCGGTGGCGGCCCCTCTTCCGGAAACCATTGCACACGCGCTGAACATACAGCCCCGGGAAGTATTCAGGTCCAGGGACTACGTTCTGGTCTATGACCATGAAACGGAAGTAAGAAATATCAAAATTGACCGACAGGTGTTTGACCAGATAAACTTAAACCCCGGCGGAGTGATTGTGACAGCCCCCGGCGATCACGCGGACTTTGTTTCGAGGTTTTTCACGCCTCAGGCATCCATTTTGGAAGACCCTGTCACCGGTTCTGCCCATTGCTCTTTGATTCCCTTCTGGGCCGCCCGACTCCGTAAAAAGACACTTTTTGCTATGCAGGTGTCAGATCGCACAGGCAAACTGTATTGCGAGGACAAAGGCGACCGCGTACATATCGGCGGGTACGCCAGCACCTATTCGATGGGCCATTTTTGGATAAACGAACGCCCCTCCCCCCAGCCATAATCGTCTTCTGCCTCATGCCCCTGCTTTTCTCGCGCCGCTTCCTGCCACACACCAGCTTTGCTGCCTGGCACATTGCCGAGCCGCTCGACACCTTTGTGACCCCCACGCCCCTTACCCGGGAGGAAGCCATAGACGTAAAGGAACTGCGCGGCCTGCGCCACACCGAGTGGTGGGCCTGTCGCTGGCTGTTGCACCGCCTCACCGGAGCGGCCCAGCGCATGCCTTTGGCCAAAACCGCATTTTCCAGACCTTTTTTCTTAGAGCGGCCCGACTTGTTTTGCTCCCTCAGCCATTCGCAGGGTATCGTGGGGGCCATGCTGTCCGAACAAAACGGTGGCTGCGATCTACAGGTACGCGTCGAAAAAATGGGCCGCATTGCCCCGCGTTTTCTGCACCCCACCGAACAGCAACACGTATTGCAATTCGATGCAGACGCTCAAACTGACCTACAGCACCTGTTTTGGACTATGAAAGAGGCCCTGTACAAAACCTACAGCTTCAAGGAATTGGATTTTAAAGAACACATCCACGTCGGCCCTTTCGATTGGGATGGTTTTGAAGGCACTTGTACCGGGTACATCCGAAAAGGCGATTTTACCCGATCTTACCAGCTCACTTTTGGCAAATACGTGCCTCCGGAACCCGATTTTGATCGCCTACCCCCGATGGTTTCTCTGCCCCTCCCGCCCCTCTACTGGACAGTCTGCTCCGAAGAGTAGAAACTTTTTCGCAAAAGACTGTTTTATCCCAATAAACATTCATACCTTTGCGGCTCCAAAATGGCTCCGTAGTTCAACGGATAGAATGTAGGTTTCCGGAACCTAAGATAGTGGTTCGATTCCACTCGGGGCTACCATCGCAGACGCAGCCGGCTGAACGCCGCAAATCACCATCAGCACCCTGCCCATGCGCATCCAACAGACAGGAAATGCTTTCCTCTTATGAAGTACAGCCTGCTTACTGCGTTGTTGCCGCTGCTGGACACTTTTGAAAAGGCGTTTCCCGGCGAACACGATCCACAGCGGTTTGCCACGTGGCTGCTGGCTCGGCAATTGCCCGCCGAAGCTTCCCTGTCTGAGGAGTCACCCACTACTTCCGATAAGGAGACCGACGAAGCCCATTTGGTGCGCCACCTGTTTTTTCTGCATCGGTATGCCCGTTCTTACGGGCGCAAAGCTTTAGAAAGCTCTGCGCTGGGCAGTGTGGACGAATTTCTGTACCTCGCTTTCTTAGAAAAATTTGGCCCGATGGGCAAAACCGATCTGATACAACGCAATCGGCACGAAAAACCCACCGGCATGGAGATTATCCGCCGCCTGCTCGACCTCGGGCTGGTGATCCAAACCGACGATCCGCACGACCGCCGCAGCAAAACCCTCTCCCTGACCACTGCAGGCACTGCCCTTTTGGAACAGGCAACCCCCGATATGCAGAAAATTTTCCGCCTGATGGCCGGCAACCTGTCGGCCGTGGAGCGCTTCCAACTGATGCAAATGCTTGATAAATTAGAGCGTTTTCATCAGGTGGTACAGGCGCGGTTGCGGGAGAAGCGGGGATAAAGAGCGGGCGGGCATCTGCAATCGGGTTTAAAAATTCACCCGTAAAGTGGCGATTTCGCCAGTCCCATCTTCTGGAAAAAATGTCCAAAGGAGACCCTCAACACCCCCAGCCCGTACTTCATACTGCGCCGGAAATTGATGCTTGATGCTTCTTCGAAGTATTTGGTAGGGCAAGTGACCTCGCCTATGTCGAAGCCCGCATATACGATTTGCGACAGCATTTCATTGTCGAATACGAAATCGTCGGAATTGCGGTTATAATGTATGGTTTCCAGCACTGTGCGACTGAAAGCGCGATAGCCAGTGTGGTACTCGGACAGTTTGTAGCGAATCAGCAAATTCTGGGTAAAGGTCAGGAAGCGATTGGCTATGTATTTATAGAGAGGCATGCCGCCTTTAAGTGCCCCCATTCCGAGAATACGCGACCCTAAGACCACCGGATAGAGGTCTTCTCCGATGATATTGACCATCGAAGGAATGAGCCTGGGTGTATATTGATAGTCGGGATGCAACATGATGACAATATCGGCCCCGACAGCCAGCGCCTTGTTATAGAGGGTTTTCTGATTGCCGCCGTATCCCTTGTTTTGCTCGTGTACTATTACATGCTGTATGCCCAGCGAGCGGCCCAGTTCGGCGGTATTGTCGCGACTGTGGTCGTCGCACAGGATGACTTCGTCCACCAGATCAAAAGGTATTTCCCGATAGGTTTTTTCCAAGGTCTTGGCCGCATTATAGGCTGGCAATACGACCACTACTTTTTTATTTTTATACACGACGGAATATGGTGCGGTTTACTGTTAGGAACAAGGGAGCAGTATGCGCTGAATTAGAAATTTTTATGGGTGGCAGCCTGCACTTGCATTTGGTGCAGCAGGGGCATTGAAAATCAGATGTATTTATGCGTCTTTCTCCGGGGCTTCGGTGTCTGCCTTTTCTGCCGGGGTTTCATGCGGCGGCAGCTCGATGCCTGCTTCCTCTGTTAACGCGTCTTTTTCTTCGGATTCACGAATGGCCTCGTCCAACAGACCCTTTTCCTTCATAAAATTGTACCATTTCAGGCACTTTTTCATGTCGTTCAGGTGTACGCGGTCGCGGTCGTATTCAGGGAAGACGCTCTCGAAGTATGCTTTCAATTCCTCGCCGGATGCTTTGGCCGAGGGCGTAGGCTGTGCTTCATGCTGATCGAGCATGCGCTTAAACACGTCGTTGATGGGCAGGGTATTTTCGCCCTCCGCATCGTTGTACGTGTACATGGCAATGGTAGCCAAAGGGGTCACCTGCTGACCCCGGTTGGGTACAAAGCGATTGCGTCCTTCGAGTTTATCCTCGATAATCAGACCGTCTTTGCGTGTGGCCACCAATTTATAGACACCGGGTGCGCCGGCAATGACCAAATATTTTTCTAAATTCATGATGATAGAGTGATCGGGTTGTGTTCCCCGTCAGGAACGGGTTTTTAAATGGGTGAAGGCCCGCACAGGTTTTTTACAGGCGTTGAAGAATCATTTCTGAAAGGTCATACACAGGCACACTGTCGCCCTTTTCTTTGGCTTTCAGTCCGTCCTGCAACATGGTGATGCAAAACGGGCAATTGGCAGCAATGGCGCCAGGGTTGAGTGCAAGCGCTTCTTCCACGCGCTCCGTGTTGATGCGCTTATCGCCGGGTTCGTCTTCTTTCCACATCTGCGCCCCCCCGGCTCCGCAACAAAGGCCGTTTTTGCGCGACCGCTTCATTTCCACCAAGTCCACATCCAGTGCTTCGAGCAGCGCACGCGGCACTTCATACACATCGTTTCCACGCCCTAAGTAGCAGGAATCGTGGTAAGTGATGCGTTGGCCTTTCCAGTTGCCGCCCTCTTTCATTTTCAATTGCCCCTTTTGTATCAATTCGTTGATCAGCCGGGTGTGGTGGATAACTTCGTAGTGGCCACCCAATGCCGGGTATTCATTTTTCAATATATTGAAACAATGGGGACAGGCAGTAACGATTTTTTGCACACCGTACATATTGAGGGTTTCAATATTCATGGTGGCAGTCATTTGAAACAAAAACTCATTGCCCGCACGCCGCGCCGGATCGCCGGTGCAGCGCTCTTCGTTGCCCAAAATAGCGTATGAAACGCCTGCATGCTCCAATATCTGGCAGACCGCACGGGTCACTTTCTGTGCCCGGATGTCGTAGCTGCCTGCGCAGCCTACCCAAAAAAGAATTTCCGGGCTTTTTCCTGCGGCCTGATACTCTGCTATTGTTTGAACCATTATTAAAGGTGTTGAGGTGTTAATTTTACAATGCGCTAATTTTCAGATATTTACATTAAAATTAACCCTGATTAATTTCGATCAAATACTAAAAATGTGGTGTATCAAGGCACTAAAAATGATTTTGTCGATAGTGCCATCAATGCCTCCACGCGTCGCGTTCCTGTGGCATCTGCCAGGCGGACCCGGCGTTTTCGATGGCGTTGAACATGGGGAGCCATTCGGCAGGACCTGCGGATTGGGTCAGGATTTCGTGGCGACGCATTTTAAGAATAATATCCAAAGGATTAATCAGTACCGGACAGGCTTCTACGCAGGCGTTGCAGGTTGTGCAGGCGTGCAATTCTTCGCGACTGATGTAATCGAACAGGGATTTGCCGTCGCTGTACTGTTCGTGCGTTTGTGTGCCACTGTCCAAATTGCGGCCCACTTCTTCGGCCCGATCGCGCACATCCATCATGATTTTGCGGGGCGACAGCTTTTTGCCGGTCAGGTTGGCCGGACAGGCTGCCGTACAGCGCCCGCATTCTGTGCAGGAATAAGCCTGAAGCAGGTTGATCCGACTGAGCGAAAATACATCGTCGGCCCCAAACTCGGGCAAATCGCCGGAAGCATTGGGATCGGGCTGATCCAGCCCCATCATAATGCGCACTTCTTTTTGCACATCGGGCATGTTTTCCATTTGTCCCTTGGGCGCTACCCGGGCATACCAGGTGTTCGGGAAGGCCAATATAATGTGCAGGTGTTTGGAGTAGGGCAAATAGCACAGAAAACCAAAAACCGTCAGGATGTGCAGCCACCACCCAAAGCGTTCCACTCCCAGAACTGCGCCGTCGCTCAATCCTCCGAAAAGCAGTGGCCCTAACCAGCCGCTGATCGCAAAATTGCCGGTCGTTACATAATGCGCCGCACCGCGCATTTGCAGCACCTTATCGCCTCCGTTCATGCAGAAAATGCCGATAATCAGGATGATCTCCAACAGCAAAATCAGGTTAGCATCGCGCCGGGGAAAACCCTTGAGTTCGGGTTTTTGAAATCGCTTTACGCCCAGCACATTGCGGCGCATCAGGAAGGCGATGGTGGCCACAAAAGCCAGCACCGACAGTATCTCAATAAAACTGATAATAAATGTATAAAAACCGCCCAACGGAGCCGCAAAAGGTCGGTGGGTACCCAGCATACCGTCTGTAAAAATTTCTATCAGCTCGATTTGTGTGATTACAAAGGCCACATAAATAAACAGGTGTAACAGGGCCGGAATCCAGTTGGCAAACATTTTCTTTTGCCCCAACGCCACTAAAAAAAACCTGCGCCAGCGCACCGCCTCCGCACCGCCTTCAAACTGGTCCTTGCCGAGTAAAATATTGCGCCTTACCCTGCGAAAACCTTTCCAGGCAAACCAACCCGCTGCTGCCGCAACGAGGATAAAGACAACCGACTGTAACATAAATGTTTGAAAATAAGTCAAGTGAATATTTTTAATTTTGTTTATCGGACTCTAAATAACAATGGATCCAAAATTAAATTAAAAAATTCGGGTGCAAATTACACGCATAGGCGCTACTTTTGCAAATAAATTCAAAGAAGATTTTGAAAATACTGAATGATCGCCAGATTCGGCAAAAAATAAAACGCTTGGCCATTGAAGTATTGGAGCATCATTATGGCGAGCCGGAAATCATTGTGGCGGGCCTCAACAACAGCGGTTTGCGTTTCGGTCAGCTGTTGGTCGAGCAGTTGCTGCCGCTGCTCCCTGCCAACATGAGCGTTACCCTGACCCGCATACGTCTCAATCCTGCCAATCCCCTCGAATACCCGCCTTATATCGAAATGCCTGCTGAACAGATTCAGCACAAGCCGGTCATCATCACCGACGACGTGGCCAATACCGGGCGGACGGTTTTTTATGCTTTTCAGCCCCTCTTACCGATGTTGCCCAAGCGTGTGGAAGTAGCGGTACTGGTAGACCGCACCCACAAGCTGTTTCCCGTCAAAGCTGATTATGTAGGGCTTTCATTAGCCACCACCTTGTTGGACGACATTCAGGTACGCCTTTCTTCTGCGGAAGAATTTGAGGTAGTGATGCAATGAGTTGTAGCACGCGTCTTCAAAACCTTTTCCTACACCATTCACAATCGGACATTCCAACAATAGCGAATATACGCGAGTGATGTGGCGACATATCAATCAGCATCTCCCTCAATTCGGCCCGTAAAAAGGGCAAATTTTTATTTCCGGTTTGCCTGTTGCGCTATTTTTTCAGCAAAGTCATCAAATAAGCCACCAAAGGAGTAGCCAATATGCTGCCAGGCACATCAGCATCTGTCAGTTGATAACCCAGGGCGACGGCTATCAAAAATACTACACAAAAACCAATCATGGTAACAGCCAGTGCTTTGGTGAAAAACGGACTGTCGAAAGGCAAATGGCGCAGGGAAAAGCCTGCATTCGCCTGACCCTGCACCACCAGTGTGCGTTGGCGTACGGTGACAATACCTGCAATCAGCATCAACAGCGCAAACAGGAAAAGTCCCCATTGTGTCATGGTCGGGATACCGGCAGCACCGGCGCGCATCCGGCCGGTAGCGGGTTCGTAGGTAACACACACCTGGTTGTTTTTGCCAAATGTAGTGATGCGCCAGTTGTCAGACCCATTGCTGCGAACACCGTTGCCTGGTTGCCACGAACTCCAGGTGCCGCATACAGCAGGTTTCCACTCGTAGGTGCCGGGGTTTGGAATCGTGTAGCACCACACATTCGGAGCGATATTTTGCATTTTGGTGTTGTTGTTCCAGCCGGAAAATTCACCGGGAGCGCACACACCGGGAGGTGTGCCATCCACCACTTCCACCTCGCCGGTGGCGCTGAAATAGCGGAAGCGCAACAGACCACCCTTATGGTCGTACCACGCGTTGGCCCCGTCGGGATACCATTTATCGGCAGCCGCATCATATATTTTAAATTCCTGCAAACCGGCGGGGCCGCCTCCCAGATCAATGGCCAGCTCAAAAACCCCGTTATTATCGGGATCGGTCAGGCGACATGTGCGCGACACATTGTTCCAGCCGCACAGGGGGCCGGAGCCGCGCAGGTAAATGCCTACCGGCGTGGTAGGCGACGTGACGCGCCCGGTAGCCGGATTATAGGTGACACACACCTGCTCATTGGGAGTAGTAGTGGTGAATCCCCAGTTGCCGGCGTTGGTACTGCGCTCGCCGTTATTAGGCTGCCAGGACACCCAGTTGCCGCACAGGGTGGGTTTCCACTCGTAACTGCCTGGTGTAGGCACGGTGATGCACCAGACATTGCCTCCCAGCGGAGTCATAGGAGTGGTGTTGGTCCAGTTTGGATTCGTCCAGTTCCCGGGAGCACACAGGCTGCCGACCCCGTCGCCCACTGCCTCTACCTGATTGTTGGCGCTATTGATGCGAAAAGTAACAGCACCACCCTGGTGATTATACCAGGCGTTGGCTCCGCCCGGATACCAGGAATCGGTGGTCTGATTATAAATTTTAAACTCCTGAACACCGAGGGGTGTTGCACCCAGATTGACGGCCAACTCGAAAACACCGTTGTTATCGGGGTCTGTCAACTGACAGGTGGGGGTAAAGTTGCCTCCCCAGTCGCACGGGGCAGCGCTGCCGCGCAAGTAGTAAACATTCGTTTGTGCCCATGAACATGCCGTACAGCAAGCCATCAGCACAGGAATAAGTAAAGAACTTCTTTTCATGAAATGATTATATGTTAGAAAAATGACTGAAGCCTGTATGAATCGGAAAATGGATATAATCGAAACAAAGGGAAACCCTGCAAATGGCTTTGCAGGCAGGCAAACAATAACAACCGCCTTTCACCCTGCCCATTTATCACTCCTCACACATCATACATCTCTCATCCCTCATCACTCATCACTACCTACTTAGCGATCGAGCAAAATATCTCCACTCAAAGCCAGCGTTTCCCCGTTTTTGAAGCGTATTTCTGTATAATACACATATACGCCGACCGCCGCATCTTTTCCATTAAACAACCCGTCCCATCCATTCCTTTCGTCGTTCGGCAAAAAGTTTTCTTTGGCAAAAACCAGCTCTCCCCAGCGGTTAAAAATTCGAAAAGTGCGGACTTCTTCCACGTTATTGCCCGCAAAGATAGTAATGCGATCATTTCCATGGTTACTGTTTGGGGAAAAAATATTCGGAACGTAAATACTTTGGAGATTACGCACTACAATTTGCACAGTGGCAGAAGCAGTACAGCCCGCAGGATTAGTGGCCGTAACGGTGTAAGGGCTTGTAATAAGGGGCTTCGCCCACGGTTGCGCACAGGTGTCGCAATTCAAATCTGTGCTGCCACTCCAGCGTATTTGGACGGGATTGGTGGAAAAAATCGGGTTCAATTGCAGGCTGTCCCCCAAATTTAGGACAAGGGCTTCGGGCAGGCGGATAGAGAAAACGTCCGGCGGCAAAATGGTGAAGCTTGTGTCCCAATCACAGCCATTTGCATCCTGTACACGCAACTTATACGCATTGGGTGCCAACTGGTCATATATGCGTTTGCTTGTAAATCCGCCCTGATTCAATTCCAGCAGATAAGGCCCGATACCGCCTTTTATGCTGTCCACTCGTAGCTGCCCAAAAGCAGGCAGGCTACAGCCGGTTTGTTGAATGGTAACTTCCACTGCCTTAATGCCTGCCAAAAGTTGTACTGCGGTAATGGAGGTGGCAGTACAACCATTAGCGGCTTGGGTCACCGTCAGCCTGTAGTTTCCGGCGGTGCGAACAGCAGGACGTGCAGCGGTGCTGTTAAAGCCGGAAGGGCCGCTCCATTGGTAGGAAACTCCGCTGCCCGAAGTCGGCGTGGCCAGTACTGCCAATACAGCCGGAGTGCCGTTGCAGCCTAACTCAATGACCCCGGGCAATGTAATTTGGGGCGGTAGGGTATCGGCCGTTGCAATCGCCGTAGTGGTAGCCGAACAGCCGGTGTTGTTGTTGAACACCTCTAAGCGATACGTTCCCGGGGTCTGAACAGTCTGCGTAATACCAGTACCCAGCACCACGTTGGCGGCGTTTAGCCAGCGGTAGGCAATGCCCTGCCCCACCGCCGAGCCTGCCCCGCTGAGTTCTATGCTGTTGACAGCACAAGTCAACTGCCCCAATGCAGTGGCCTTTATCAGGGGCAGGATCGCCCTTTGAGTCACAGTGACAGCATCGGTGGCGGTACAACCATTGGCAGTGTTGGTCACGGTCAGGGTATAGACTCCTCCCATGTTCACCGGAGCAATGGCTGCCGTGTTGCCATTTGACCAGATGTAGGTATTTCCGGGGATTGCCCCGGTGCCGATATTAACGGACAAGGTGGAACAGGTGAGGTCCTGATACGGGCCGGCATTTGCCACAGGCGGACGGGTATCTGTCCGCACAGTCAGCGTATCCGTAGCGGTACAGCCATTGGCCGTATTAATAACAAACAGGGTATAAAGTCCGGGAGCAGTGACAGACTGGGTGAGTCCTGTCCCCAAAGGGGTGTTGCCGGAAGCCTGCCATTGGTACCGAATATTATTGCCGGTTGCTGATCCGGCCCCGTCTAAGATCAGCTGTTTTACTGAACAGGTGAGCAGCGTTTCCCCAGACAGAACGACAGCCGGAACGACCCGGTCGGTACTCACTACGGTGGTGTCGGAAGCAGTACAGCCGTTGGCATTGTTTAGCGCCGTCAGCACGTAAGTGCCGGGTTCGGTAACGGTCAGGAAGGAAGTATTTCCTACCGTTGTACCTGCCTGCGACCACGTGTAAGCCAGACCAGTGCCGGGACTGCCGCCTAAAATAAGAGAGGTGCGAACACAGGTCATTATACCATCTGCTCCGGCACTGACCATTGGTGCGATAGTGTCGGAGTTTACGCGCACCGTGGCTGTGGAAGAGCATCCGGTGAGGGCATTGGCCACAATGAGGGTGTAGGTGCCGCCCTGATTGACACTTTGGGTCAATGCAGTACCTAACAATGCGTTTCCGGGGCCGATCCATTGGTAATTAATGTCTGCGCCAGTACTCGAGCCGCCGCTATTCAGGGTAACAGCGGTAGTTCTGCAATTCAATAATTGATCGTCTCCCGCAGAAGCTGCCGGAAAATCACCTGTTCGGGTCACAGCCACTGTATCAGCAGCGGAACAACCATTGGAAATGGACGTGGCCGTCAGAATATATATACCGGGCGCTTGAACCGTTAAAGTGGAGCTGCTCCCGATCGAAATCCCTCCGTTTGTCCAAACATAAGTCAGGTCTCCCGTTCCTGTCGTTCCTACGGCAGCAGAAGTAAGCGCACAGGTGAGGGTCTGGTCGGCACCGGCATTGACCACCGGAGGCAGGGTGTCGGCAGCAACCTGCACGGCAGCAACCGACGAGCAGCCATTCAGGGTGTTGGTCACAATCAATTGATAGATACCCGCCTGAGTCACACTCTGGGTGGCGGTAGTGCCGAGGGGCAGGTTGTTGGCAGAAAGCCACTGGTAGTCAATAGCCACTCCGGCGGCTGAGCCACTGCCATCCAAAAGCACATTTTTTTTGAGGCAGGACAGGGTCTGCGAACTACCCGCATCTGCGATTGGCGGGGTGGTATTGGCCAGAACTTCCACTACATCGGTGCCGGTGCATCCATTCAGGGTGTTGGTGACGGTCAGCGTGTAGGTGCCGACAGTACTGACACTTACCACAGGACTATTTCCCGCGTTGTTCGACCAGTTGTACGTCCGGTCAGGGGTGGCGGTGGCGGTGCCTATTTCTGCCGAAATAACTGCACAGGTCAGTGTTTTATCGGTGCCTGCACGGGCAAGGGGACCCACCGTATCGGCAAACACGCTGACCGTGGCAGTGGCGGAACAACCGGTGGTACTGTTGGTCACCACAAGCCGATAGTTCCCTGTCTGCACGGCATTCTGGGTAAGGCCGTTCCCCAGCGGAGTATTGCCCGGCCCGATCCACTGGTAACGGATGTGGCTGCCTTGTTCGGAGGGGCTGCCATCCAGCAAAACGCTTTTCAGCGAGCAGGTAAGGGGCTGTGTCACCACAGCTTCTGCTAAAGGGAAATCGCCGTTGCGCACCACAACGGCGGTATCGCGCTGGCTACAGCCATTGGCCGTGTTAATGGCTGTGAGTACATAGATGCCCGGAGCGGTGGCGGTCAGGGTGGCAGCAGTACCTGCTGTACTGCCATTATTACTCCATGTATAGGAGATACCACTGCCCCCTGCGGTGCCAAGTGCCACAGAAGTAGTGGTGCAGGTGAGCGTTGCATCTGCACCCGCATCAACAGCCGGGGGGGCTAAGTCGGCGCGGACGATTACCTCGTCGGTGGCTGTACAGCCGGTAGCCGGATCCGTGACTGACAAGGTGTAAGTACCCGCCATGTTGACGCGCAGGGAGGCTGTGCTGCCGACATTATTGGACCAGGCGTACACCAGCCCTGCTATCGGCGCTGCACCAATGGTGACCGAAGCACGTGCGCAAGTCAGCGTGGAATCGGCACCGGCATTGGCCACAGGAAGGGCCGTGTTGCTTCGCACAGAAACCGTATCGGTGGCTGTACAGCCGTTGGTACTGTTGCTGACCAACAAGGTGTATAATCCAGTCTGGTTGACATTTTGGGTCAGGGCGGTCCCTAAAGCGGCACCACCCGGCCCGCTCCACTGGTAAGTAATGTTGTTGCCGACAGCAGAACCTGCTCCGTCAAGTGTGACGGTGACATTGGTACAGTCTATGACCCGGCCCGGCCCGGCTTGTGCCACCGGGGGCGTTTTGTCTTCACCAACCATTACCAGATCGGTAGCCGTACAGCCGGTGGCCGGGTCGGTCACCGTCAGGGTGTAGGTACCGGCTGTTGTTACCGTGGCGCGGGCCTTGTTTCCGGCAGCACCTGACCACATGTAGGTCAAACCCGAAGTGCCGCTTGTCCCCACTTCGACGCTTGGATTGCGACAGGTTACCACCTGATCGGGGCCTGCGTCGGCTGTCGGTGGCAGACTGTTGGCAGTGACGGTGGCCACGGCGCTTGCAGTGCAACCATTGGCGCTGTTGGTGACTACCAATCTGTACACACCCGGCTGAGCAATATTTTGGGTAATGGCAGTGCCGAGGGGCAGTCCGAGGGGATTGCTCCACTGATAAGAAATATCGGGACCTGTGGCAGAACCACTGCCGTCTAAAATAGCGGTTGCGGTCTGACAGGTTAATATTCGATCAGGCCCGGCATTGGCTACAGGAGCCATTGTATCGCTCCCTACTACCGCCGTATCGGTGGCGGTGCATTGGTTGTCGGTATTGGTCACGGTTACCGTATAGGTGCCGGACATACTGACATTCACTACGGCCGTATTGCCTGCATTGGCCGACCAGTCGTAGGAATAGTTGCCTGCCACAGGCGCAGTTCCGAGAGACGCTGTCGCGTCGCGGCAGGTCAGGGTTTTGTTGGTCCCGGCGTTGGCCACCGGTGCGGTGGTGTTGGCCGTGACTTCTACGGTGGCAGTGGCGGAACAACCGGTGGCGTTGTTGGTAACGCGCAGCATATAGATGCCGGGTTGACTGGCGTTTTGGGTGTTTGTGGTGCCCAAAAGGAGGTTGCCGGGCCCTGTCCACTGATATAGAATGTCCGCGCCGCCTGTCGAACCGCTGCCGTCTAACAATACGTTAGTGGTGCCACAGGTCAACAGCCGATTGGCACCGGCATTGGCGACGGGCAAACCGCCGGGCACCTGCACTAAAACAGTATCATTGGCAGAACAGCCTGTGGCGGGATCGGTGACCTGTAGGGTATAAAGGCCGGGCATCCCGACGGTCAGGATGGCACTGTTGCCTGCCGGGATGCCATCGCGCAGCCAGCTATAGGTCAGGCTGCCAACTTGGGCTGTCCCAATGCTGACGCTTGTTACAGCGCAGGTCAGGTTTTGGTCGCTGCCAGCGTTGGCCACCGGAGGAGTAGTGTTTTGGGAGACAGTGGCGGTTGCAGTGGCAGTGCATCCGTTACTGTTATTGCGGACAAGGAGGGTATAGATGCCCCCCTGACTTGCATTTTGTGTGGCTGCTGTGCCTAATAATGCATTTCCCGGCCCAATCCATTGATAACCGATGTCGGCCACCGGAGTGGAGGCGCTGCCATTTAGCAAGATCTGTGTGGTTTGACAATTTAACCCGGAAGGGGCAGCAAGGGCGGCTATCGGTGGATCGGTGTTTTGTGTAACGTTTACTGTATCGCGGGCCACACAGTTGCGCCCGCCTGTGGTATCGGTCATGATGACTATGTATTGCCCGATCGCGTTGACAGAGGCGGCCGGCTGGTTCGTTTGGGGGCCTGAAATACCCGGCCCCGACCATAAATACGTATAGCCGCTGGCCGGAGGGGCCGAATTTCCGACAGGAACAGTCAGGGCGGTGCAGGTGAGGGTCTGATCGGTACCGGCCTGTACAGGTGGCAATGGATAAATTCGTATTTTTTGTACCGCTGTACCAGTATTGCCGCAGGCATCGGTATGCTGCCATGTACGGATGACCACATGGCCTATAAGGGTGTCTTTGCCGGGCTTTCTGCCGTTTGATCCGCAATCGCTCCATCTCAGGGTGTCCATTGCGGGCAGGAATCCTGCACACACGATTGTATCTTTGGGAACCTTTGTAAATACCGGTCCGGTGGTATCAATGACCGCTATGATTTGGGTGGCAGTGGCGGTATTGCCACTACAGTCCACTGCCCGCCAGGTGCGCACCAATTGATAGGGACAGCCGCTACCTACTGCCTGTTCGCCTTCGTAAGTCAGGTCGAGCGTACCGGAGCAATTATCGCTTACCTGTGCAGAGGCGGGGGTGGCAACGGGGAGCGCAGCACAGCTGGCGGTGAGGGGTGCAGGCGGTGTTATCACAGGGGGGGCTTTGTCCTCCACCACAATGGTTTGCGTCCGCACGGTACTGTTGCCTGCACAATCGGACACCCGCCAGGTGCGTACTAAAGTACCCACTCCACAGGCATTCAATCCTGTTCTGTTATCGGTGGGGGCAGTGGTGGCGGTGACTGCCGGGTCGCAGGCATCGCTGGCCGGAAGGGGGGCCGGAGCAGGTATGCCTTCGCAGGACACGGTGATGGCAGCAGGCACAATGGCGGTGATAACAGGCGGCACACCGTCCAAAATGGTGATGACTTGTTGGCGCGTAGCGGTATTGCCAGTACAATCGCGGGCCTGCCAGGTGCGGCGTACGGTACGGATACCGCACGGGCCACCAGGGCCGGTCACTACATCGGTCGGGATGGCCGTGGCAGTCACAGTAATATCACAGGCATCCGAGGCAGGCAGGGGCAGGGGCGCAGGAGCGCTTCCGCACTGCACCGTAATATTGGCGGGGATGGAGGCATTGATCACAGGCGGCGTTTGATCGCGGATGGTAATGATTTGCCTTCCGGTGGTTTTGTTGTTCCAGCAGTCGGTGGCCGTCCAGGTGCGGGTCACCACGCGTCCGCCGCAGGTGGTGTTGTTTTGGGTTTGCACAGGCATTCCGGTGGTGATGGTGGCATTTACATCGCAATTGTCGGAGGCCGTGAGGGCAGTGGCATCGGGCAGGGCACTGCCGCATTCCAGGATGATGTCCACCGGGATGGGTTCTGTAATGAGCGGCGGTTCTACATCCGAAAGAATGGGGACAGGTCCGTTGCAAAAAACACTACAGGATTCAAAACAAAAGGGGCCTTCTGTCTGGGTTCCCCCGGATACGTTGAGCCAGCGGTTGTTGTTGTCGGCAGGATTGGTACACGGGCCGCCTGAACTTTGAAACTCCCAGCCTCCCGGCCCGTTGAGAAACTTGTACTGCCAGCGGCCAGCCGGTACATTGGTAATACAAATTGCCCAGATATTATTTCCCAAATCGCACATGGGATAAGGGGTCCAGTCGTTAAGACCGATGAAACTGAAAAAATTGGCAGCGATATAGACTGTGCCGGCTACCGGATGGTTGGACATATCTACCATGAGGGTCAACTTACCCATTAACGGCGGCACTACTTCCTGCACAGAGTCGGGCAGCGAATTTCCGGAACGTGCGGATGCCGCTTGTAAGGCGGTGGCCAAGCAGCCGAAACCATATATAAATAATACTTTGAGCAGAGATGCTGTATAGAAACCCTTCATACTTCTTTTATTTTTAGACGGCTGCAAAGATAAGGAAAGGATGTAATGCACCCTAAAAATCAAGTGTCGAATCCGGCAAAAATAAAATGCATAAGGCACGTTACAAAAAATGCAAGTCAATGCGAGCCATACAGGCGCGTATTGGGCAATGTATTTCAAGACGTTGATGTGGTTCGGAACGCCATGTTCTTCTGCAAATTAATTAATAACAGAGCGAAAGGAGCCACAGCCTTAATTTTCTATTAAATTGCCCCTGTTTGCATTTTCGTAACCGGAAAGTGTGTTACTTTGCCCCCCTTTATCATATTAAATGTCTCGTGTCGCATGAAATATCTGATACCCGCCCTTCTTGTCTTTTCTTTTTCCATACAGGCGAAAGCCCAGCGATCAGTGGCCCGGCGATGGAATGAGGTCATCCTGCAGTCCATTCGCGAGGACTTCGCCCGTCCGCCCATTCAGGCTCGCAACCTGTTCCACCTGTCTATGGCCATGTACGACGCGTGGGCTGCCTACGACTCTGTGGCGCAACCCTATTTGCTGGGCAAAAAAGTGGGCAATTACACCTGTGTTTTCAATGGGGTGCGCAAACCCGCCAATGTGGCTGCCGCCCGCGATTCTGCCATTTCTTATGCCGCCTATCGCCTCATCATCGCCCGGTTCATTAATTCGCCGCGCTATTCGGAGGTAGTAGCCCGCGCCAATGGCCTGATGAGTCAGCTGGGATACAATTTTTATTACAACAACACCGACTATCAACGCAATGGTGCCGCAGCGTTGGGCAACTACATCGGCAAGTGCGTATTGGATATGGGGCTGCTGGATGGCTCTAACGAAAATTCCAATTATGCCACTACCCAATACCAGCCTGTCAATCCGCCCATGCGCGTGGATCGGCCGGGCAACCCCACCTTGCGCGATCCCAATCGCTGGCAGCCCCTGACCCTGACCTTAGCCATAGATCAAAACGGAAATCCCATTCCTTCTACGCAGATTTTCCAAAGCCCGGAGTGGGGCAGGGTACAGCCTTTTGCCATGACGGCAGCCAACCGCGTCACCTATACCCGCGACAATGCCCAATACCCCGTGTATCACGATCCCGGCCCTTTCCCGATGTTGGACACAGCAGCCAATACGCCTGCTTCTGAAGAATTCAAGTGGAATATGGCTTTAGTGAGCGCCTGGGGAAGCCACCACGACCCCAATGATGGTGTGATGTGGGACATTTCGCCGGGTGGATTGGGCAATAATGCATCCCTGCCCGAGCGCGTAACCGATTACCGAACGTTCTACAATTTTGTGCAAGGTGGTGATACAGGGAAAGGCAGACCCCTCAACCCCAAAACCGGTCTCCCCTACGTGCCGCAAATGGTGCCGCGCGGCGATTACACCCGGGTGCTGGCCCAGTTCTGGGCCGACGGCCCCAATTCGGAAACACCGCCGGGACACTGGTACACCATTTTCAATTATGCCAGCGATCAGTTGAGTATGGTAAAAAGGTTTAACGGCAAAGGGCCGGTCTTAGACAATTTGGAATGGGACATTAAATCCTATTTGACGATCGGTGGTGCTTTGCACGACGCTGCGGTGGCTGCCTGGGGCATCAAAGGCTGGTACGACGGCGTACGGCCCCTGTCCATCATTCGATATATGGCCGTCAAAGGACAGAGCAGCGACCCTGCGCAGCCTTCTTATCATCCGGCCGGCCTGCCGCTTATTCCGGGTTATATAGAATTGGTGAAACCGGGTGACTCACTGGCCGGTGTACAGGGGGTCAATATAGGGAAAATAAAACTATATACCTGGCGGGGCAATCACAGCATCACCAACCCGCAAACGCAAATTGGCGGAGCCGGGTGGGTATTGGGCGAAAACTGGGAAACCTATCAGCGCAGCACTTTTGTGACTCCTCCCTTTGCGGGCTACATTTCAGGACACTCCACTTACTCCAGGGCTGCTGCCGAAGCCATCACTCTCATCACAGGCGACGAATATTTTCCCGGCGGACTGGGGGAGTTCCATATATCAGCCAACAGCGGATTTCTGGGCTTAGAAAAAGGACCCAGTGTAGATATCACCCTGCAATGGGCTACGTATGCAGACGCTTCTGACCAAACCAGCCTTTCGCGGATTTGGGGGGGGATTCACCCGCCTTTCGACGACATCCCGGGGCGGAAAATAGGCGCTATAGTGGGCAAAGAAGCCTTCCGACTGGCCCGCACCTATTTTTACAAAGACGAAGACCTCGACGGTTATTACAGTTACGAAGACTGCGACGATAAAAACCCTGCCGTAAATCCCGGTGTACCCGAATTTTGCGACGGCAAAGACAACAACTGCAACGGAGAGGCTGATGAAAACCTGAACCTGATTACCTATTACCGCGATGCCGACAGCGACGGCTTCGGGAACAGCGACAGCACCGTCCAAACCTGTGCTTTGACAGCACCGTCGGGGTATGCCTTACAGGGCAGCGACTGTAACGACCGTGATGCCGACATCTACCCTGGTGCGCAGGAGCGCTGCGACGGCAAAGACAACAACTGCAACGGCATAGTAGATGAAGGCGTATTGTTTTCTACCTTTTTTGAAGACAAAGACAAAGACGGCTTTGGAGATCCGGCGGTTTCCCTGCGCGATTGCTTTGGAAATCCCCCTGCGGGTTATACCTCCAATAATTTGGACTGCAACGACAACGATGCTGCAATCAACCCGCTCCAGACCGAAGTATGCGACGGTGTGGACAACAATTGCAATGGACTGCGCGACGAGGGACTGACCCTTTTCACCTATTACCGGGATCGCGACGGCGACACCTTTGGCAATGCGGACAGCCTGCTTGTTTCCTGCAATACCGCCCTGCCCGTTGGCTATGCCCGCAACAACACCGACTGCGACGACCGCGATGCTGCCATTTACCCCGGTGCCACCGAACAGTGCGACGGTATAGATAACAACTGCAACGGGGCTGCCGACGAGGGTCTGCAACAATTCCTCAGTTACCGCGATAGCGACGGGGACGGTTTTGGCGATCGGACGCTTTCTCTGACATCCTGCGACAGTACCCTGACCACCGGCTATGTACGCAGCAACGCCGACTGCGACGACCGCGATGCTGCCACTTATCCCGGAGCTCCCGAACAATGCGACAACAAGGACAACGACTGCAACGGGGTGGCCGACAATGGACTACCACAGTTCCGCTATTACCGCGACCGTGACGGCGACACCTTTGGCACCACCGACAGCCTGTTGACGACCTGCGTCACTAACCTGCCCACCGGATATGCCCTGCGCGGTGGCGACTGCAACGACCTCAATGCCGCCATTTACCCCGGACAGGTAGAAGTGTGGGACTTACAGGACAATGACTGCGACGGCGAAACCGACGAAGGAACGGTTGGGACTTCCGAACCTGCCAGCACCTTCCGCGTGTACCCCAATCCGGTGACTGCCGACCTGCTGCACATCGAATGGGACGATGCCACCGATACGGAAATCCGGCTGTCGGATGTATCCGGCCAAGTGGTGCTTTCCCGTCAGGCTGGCACCAGTGCCGACGGAGTAATCCGTATTTCGATTACCGGGCTGCCAACGGGCTGGTATCACCTGCATATTACCGACACGGAAAAGGGAATTCGCCGCACGGCAGCCGTGGTGATTCTGCGATAAGGCATTTAGAAAGAAAAAAAACTTGCCAAATGTTTTGGTAGTTTTGGGAAACCTTGTACCTTTGCGCTCCCAAAATGAAATGCATCTGATTTTCACCTCATTATCGTTTTTTACGCTGTATTTATAAACATGGCACACCACCGTTCTGCCTTAAAACGCATTCGTCAAACCGAAAAGCGCCGTCTGCAAAATCGCTATTACAAAAAATCTGCGCGCACGGCCATCAAAAACCTGCGCGATCTGAAAGATAAAGCAGCAGCAGCCGAGTTTTTGCCCAAGGTGATCAGCATGATTGACCGTCTGGCGAAGCGCGGCAACATCCACCGCAACAAAGCGGCCAACCTCAAGAGTGGCCTGATGCGCCACGTGAACACAATGGCCTGATTTTTTCGCGGCAGGGGTTTCCCAAGTGCTGTGAACAATCTGCATTGTGGCATTATTCTTGATTATTGTTTGGAGCGTTTCTGCACTCAAACAATTGAAAGTGTATCCTGACGTGTCCGGGTACACTTTTTTCATTGTCCGGCGTTTCCGATGGTATTCAACAGCCTTACGTTTTTAATCTTTATTCTCCTGTTTTTCCCCCTTTATTTTGGTACCAAAGGGCGGTTGCGGGTATGGATTTGCTGCATTGCCAGCTATATTTTTTATGGGTGGTGGGACTGGCGTTTTTTGAGCCTCATCGTATTTTCCACGGTCATGGACTGGTGGTTTGGCCTTTGGATTGCCTGTTTAGATGCGCCGGAAGCCACGCGCAACCGTTGGGAGACGGGCAGCCCGGTGTTGCGCTTTTTTGGTCGCCTGACTGAATTGGCAGCGCGGTCGGGCTTGCAGCGCAAAGCAGTGCTGATATTCAGCATGACGATGAACCTTGGCTTCCTGGGTTTTTTCAAGTACTTCAATTTTTTTGCCGACGGGCTGACTTCTCTTTTGTCGGGCATGGGCTTGCAGGCTTCCTGGACCACCCTGAACATCATTTTGCCGGTGGGCATTTCCTTCTATACTTTCCAGTCTATGTCCTACACCATAGATGTTTATCGGAAAGAAATAGAGTGGGAGCCTTCTCTGCTGAAATTTGCCACTTTCATCGCACTTTTTCCGCAGCTGGTGGCCGGGCCGATTGTACGCGCCTCCGATTTTCTTTATCAGATGACCACGGATAAGCGCTTCGACTGGCAGCGTTTCAATTCCGGTTTGGGGCGGGTGTTGTGGGGATTTTTTAAAAAAGTCGCTGTTGCCGATTCGTTGGCTCCTTATGTGGATCAGTGTTTTCAGGCCCCGGAAACCTTCGGTTCCATGCACCTGCTGATCGGCGTGGTGTTTTATGCGTTTCAGATTTATTGCGATTTTTCCGGCTACTCCGATATTGCCATCGGGTTGGCACGGATGATGGGCTATGATTTTCCGGAAAATTTCAGAACGCCCTATTTTTCCAGGAGTTTTTCGGAATTTTGGACGCGCTGGCACATCTCGCTGTCCTCCTGGCTCCGCGATTATCTCTACATACCCCTCGGCGGCAACCGCTATGGGCCTTTCCATACTTATAAAAACAATATGCTGACCATGCTGTTGGGCGGCTTGTGGCACGGGGCCAATCTGGCTTTCGTGTTCTGGGGCTTTTTGCACGGGTTTTACCTCATTTTGCAAAGAATGATAACGCCCCGCTGGCGGCGCTTTGTAAAGGCAGTACGCCTGCCCCGCTTTGCCGACGATGCCCTCGCCATTGGCGCAGTATTTTCCCTGACCCTGCTGGCATGGGTCTATTTCCGCAGTGGCAGCATCGGGCTGGCGGGTGGCGACAGTTTCAAAACTGCCAATCTGATTTTGAGCGGCATTTTTAGCGGCGACGGCTTTTCGTTTGGTGCCGTCATTAATAAATTTCAGGTGGTGAAAGGATTTGTGTTGATCGGGATGCTGCTGGCCGTTGAAATCACCAACCCGTATATCCGCTGGAATGTGCTGCAAACCGCCCGCCCGGTCTGGCGCATTGTGGCTTTTTCGGCCCTGCTTTGGTGCATCGCCTTTTTTGGCTCTTTTGGAGCCAACGCTTTCATTTATTTTCAGTTTTAAGTCATTTTATTATATAATATTATATATAAAATTAAAAATTTGGAAAGAGATATGCTATAGGGGGGGTATGGCACGTTTTTTGAACGTTGCATTCTGTACCCAATAATGGTTATATTTTCTTTTTTATCCGCCATGACCCGGTTTACTGTTTTAATGACAGCATTTTTGCTGTCCGCTGTCGCACTTTCTGCTCAGACAGCCCTGATTCAAATTGTTCACAACGCTCCGCAGCCCACTATAGATATGTATATAGACAGCGTGCTGCGCTACGACAATCTGGCTTTTCGCACCGCCACGCCCTATTTTTCAGTGCCTGCCGGGCAACCGGTAGTGTTTAGTGTGGGAGGAGATGCCACCTTGTCGGTCAGGGATGCTTTTTTGCACTTTAACCTCACTTTCGAGGCCAATAAAGTTTATACGGTCTTTGCCGACGGGGTGGTGTTTGCCAATCCTCCTTTCGAGATGCTGTCGGCCCCTGCCGGGCAGCTCAGCGGCAACCCCCGACAGGTGCGCCTTTCCCTGCATCATGGCGCACCGGGCGCGCCCTCTGTTGACGTTTCCGTCTTTGAAGGCAGCAGTCTTTATACGGGTGTTTCTTATGGCGGATTTACCAATTACACTACTTTAGACACCGGCATCTATTATATTCTGGTGAAAGAGGCAGGTACTCCCAAAGATGTGGCAGCCCCGGCCTATTACGCAGACTTGCGGGCCTATGGCGGCCAGGCGCTGCGCATTTTTACTTCTGGCTACCTTAACGGCGACCCCGGTTTCAGGTTGCTGGCGGCTTTGCCCGATGGTACAGTGGTGACCCTGCCTGCCACCACCACCCCGCCTGTGAATGCCCGGGTACAGATCATTCACAACAGCCCGTCCGGGCCGGTGGATATTTATGCCAATGGTACCCTTTTAGCCAACGATCTGGATTTTCGGAAGGCCACTCCTTTTTTGGATGTTTATAAAGGCAGCTATACGCTGGCAGTAGCTCCCTCCAACAGTACTTCCCCGGCGCAGGCATTTGCCACTTTCCCCTTCGAGGCTGTGGCCGGCAATACCAACGTTATTATGGCCGTGGGAGAACGGGGTAGCGGAGCAAATCCCTTTCAATTATTGCTACAAAAACAGGCCAAAGAAGGCGCAGATTTTCCTTTTGGGGTGGATATCGCTTTTTGGCATGGTACCCCCGATGCACCTGCTTTGGACGTGGATTTGGTATTTTTATCGGATAACGCCGTCAAAAATCTGTCCTACGGGCAATTTTCCGCCTATTTGCCTTTGGGTCCTGAAAAATATGACCTTGCGCTGCGTCAAACGGACTCCACACGCGTGCTGGCTTCTTATCGCTTAGACATGACCATGTGGTCAGGTCGGGCTGTACAGGTGTTTGCCAGTGGCCGCCTGTCAGGCACGCCTGGTTTTGGCCTGTTTGCCGCCCTGCCCGATGGCACAGTAGTACCACTTGCTACTACCCCTCGTGCCCGGGTACAAGTGGTACACAATACCATAGACCCTACCATAGACCTGTACGCAGGTACTACAAAGTGGATAGATGACCTGGAGTATCGAAAGGCAACGCCCTATCTGCATGTTCCTGCCGACCGCACCCTTGCTTTGGGGGTGGCAGGCGCAGGCAGTACATCCTTTTTTGAAGTGTTGTTTAAATTTAAGCAGCGATTTAGCGTTGACACCATATATACGCTTTTCCTAAACGGGATTGTCTTTGATACGATTCATCCCATAATCATTACTGCTTTGCCTGTGCAAGCTGCTGCTCCAAATCCTGCCAAAGTATCTTTCTCCGTTTTTCACGGTGTACCCGGCACTCCCGCAGTGGATATCAGCGTGCTGGGTGGCGGCTATTCGTACAGCAACTTAGCTTATAACCGGGCCACTCCTTACAGTCAGCTGGATCCGGTCACCTATTACTTTCAGGTGTCGCCACGCGGTCAGGGCGGGGCCATGACTACCTACGAGGTGAGGCTGGATACCCTCGCGGGACAATCTTTCCGCCTCTTTTTGAGCGGCCGGGCAACGGGTTTGCCCGGCATCGGTTTGTTTGGGGTCTTCGCAGATGGCCGGGTCGTGGAATTTCCGGTAAGCACCGCTGCTCCTCAGGCGCGGGTGCAATTTATTCACAACAGCCCCGGCCCCGCAATAGACGTGTATTGGGATAATAATTTGCAAATCAATGACTTAGACTTCAGAAAAGCGACTCCCTATTTGAATATTCCGGCGGGCAGAAATGTAGTTATCGGCATCGCACCCCCCAACAGCACTTCTGCGGCGCAGGCCACCCTGACGTTCAATCTCCGTTTTTCGGAAAACAAAAACTATATTCTCACGGCTTCGGGTTTGTCGGGCGGCAACCCGCCGTTGACCCTGCTTACCAAAGAGGAGGCACGTATTACATCTGTGGCTTCCAATGTGGTGGCCGTTACCGTTTTACACGGGGCCGTCGGGGTACCTGCTGTGGACGTGGATGCTTTGCTGGAACAAAACAACATAGTCACGAATCTTCCTTACGGCAATTATACTTCCTATTTAGAGCTGACCCCTGATCTGTACGACCTGGCTCTGCGCTCTGCGGGCGGTACCAATGTAGTCGGTACTTTCCGGGCCGATGTAGGGAATTTAGGTGGACAGGCTGTTACCATTTTTGCCAGTGGCACCCCCGGCGGCAGCCCGGCGTTTGGTCTGTTTGCGGTGTTGGCCAACGGTACGGTCATTCCCTTACCCGCTACGCCTTTGGCGCACGTCCAATTCCTGCACAACGCGTTAGCCCCTACGGTAGATGTGTATGCCAACCGCCAGCGTTTGATAGATAATTTCCAGTACCGCAAAGGTACACCTTTTATTACCCTTCCTGCTGAAAGGAATCTTGTGGTGAATATCGCCCCTGAAAACAGCCAGTCTCCTGCCGGGGGGCTGGTCACTTTTCAGATCAATTTGGACGGAGGCGGTCGCTATATTGCGGCAGCCGTCGGGCAGTTGGGCGGTTCCCCGGGTTTCGATCTGGTATTCAACCGCAACGCTGTGGAACAAACTACGGTGCCTGCCAGTGTGGCTCTCACCGCCCTGCACGGTGTGCCGAATGCTCCTGCACTCGATGCAGATGTGCTGCTTGTGGCCAACAATGCCGTTATGGGCTTGGGCTATGCGCAATTTACGCCTTATTTTACACTGGAAGCGGGCATTCAGGACTTTGCTCTGCGCGTGGCAGGGGCAAATGATGTACTGGGTACGTTCCGGGGCGATTTTACCGGATTGACCGGCAGGGCTTTTGCCCTTTTCGCCAGTGGTGTGTTGACCAGTACGCCCGCGTTGGGTCTGTTTGCACTTGATGCCGACGGCGCGGTAGTGGAACTGACTCCCACCCCGTTTGCGCGGGTGCAGGTGGTACAAAACGCCCCTTCCGACATTGTAGATATATACAGTGGCAGAATCCGCTTAGTGGACGATTTGCCTTTTCGGAAAGCTACGCCTTTCCTCAGCGTACCTGCTAATCGCCCTTTTACGATCGGGATTGCCCGTTTTGAAAGCCAGAGTCATACCGAGGCTTTTGCTCAGTTTTCTGCCAATTTTACACAGGGCCGCACTTACCACGCCGTGGCTGCCGGTCTCCTCAGCGTAACGCCCAATTTGCGGTTGTTTCTCAACGATCAGGCGCGGGAAAAGGCCCAAAATGCGAACGAATTTGACGTGGCTGCTTTTAACGGCTCCTTTTTCTACTCCGAATTGCAGTTCAGCGCCTATCAGAACGGCACCCTGAGTTTTCCGCTTCTTTCTTTCGGCCAGTATGCACCCTACAAAAGCATGGGTGCAGTACCCCAGTACCTGACCGTAAAAAGCATCGGTCAGCTAATTGAAAACGTGGTTGTGGAAAGCAGGATCGGTCAGGCCGGCCTCATTTTTGGCAGTTCTCAACAGGGATTTGAACCCGACTATGGCTCGTGGATGGCGCTGGCCGACGGCACCACCTATCCGCTGCCGCGTTTTGTCGGCACCAAAAACTTAACCGATGTGGTAGAAGCCGTCCGCTTGTCGCCCAACCCGGTTGCTGCCTCTTTAGTATTACAGATGCAGATCGGACACCCGCAACAGGACGTACATTTCGCCGTGCGCGATCTGCACGGACGCATTTTTTCCGATTTGGAAAGGGCATACCTGCCCGCCGGAGTACACAGCGAAGTTTTATCAGCCACAGACCTGCCCAATGGGCTTTACCTGCTGGAAATGCGCTCGAATGAAGGGGTACTGACCCGGCGTTTTGTGGTGCAGCACTAACAAAAAAATTGCTTTGGGCAAAAGATCTGCCTGAACACTCTGGATAGCGCATACCCCCATGACCTTATCAGACTTGCTACGTCGGTTACGAAAAAGATTTATTCATATTTTTTGAAAGACCGGTACATCCTTCATTGTATCCTAAAGGATGTACCGGTCTATATCACTGCACCACTATCCGCCCCGGCTTGCTCCACACCCGCTGGTCGTTGTCGTAGTAAAGAAACGCTTCGCTGGCCGGCGCCTCGAATGCGCCTCCCACATCCGCACGCAGGTCGAGCGCGAGGGTGCGGCGTTCGCCCGCCGGGAGCTGTTCAAAGTGAAAAACCGCTTTCCCGTCCCAGATTTCGTAAAAATCGCATTGTTTTTCGTCCACCAACTTCTTCAGTTGCCAGGGCTGCAGGCTGAGGCCCGCCGGGATGCCCACCACCAACATGGGAGAGGCCAAGGGCGCAGCGGTGGTATTTTCGAGTACAGCAGTGAGGCGCACCACTTCGCCCCGCTCCATAGCAGGACGCGACAGGGTGGTATGCAGGGCGAGGGGCGCACCGGGCGTATTGCGGGGTTGGCGCGAGGCGTATTTAATTTCAATGTCGAAGGGCAGCACGGCCTTTCCTTTTTCAAAAAACACTTCAATGTGGGGGTGATCGTTTGCAAAATATTGCTCCAAATGCGGAATTTTGATATTTTGCAGCATCTTGGTCGAAACCGCTGTTTCCTGCACCCGCCTGCCGTCCACCTGCACCACCAAAATACTTTCGCCTTTGGCCTCCACGCTGTAATCGGCAAAGGCAGTCAGCGCCTTGAGGGCCAGCACCGTGCTTTGGGTACTGCCATAGCCATAGGGGGTCTTAGAGCGGGCAATGAAATTCATGGCACGGGACAGAGCCTGTGGGTGGGTTTTGGTCTGCATAAAAGCCAGTGCGCTCAGGGCGGCGATTTCCACCTGAAAGCAGGGGCCGGTGGCATGGAAAACGGAGTGGGTTTTGCTTGTCCAGTGGCCTTCTTCGGTTTGCAACTCGGTCAGGCGTTTCGTAAAGCGCGCGGTGCGCGGATCTTTGGCGGGTGCCAGTGCATTGGCCAGCAGGGCCAGTTGGTAAGGGTCGTCGCTGCGCCATGCCGTTTCGGCTGCCGCATTGATTTCGGCAGCAAAGTCGCGGCCATAGCCCGCCGAGGCTACTCCCCAGGCGATATAAGCGTCCAGAATGGCATCGTTCTGCCAGCCGTGGAGACTTTGGGGATTTACCTGCCAGCCGCCTTTGCCATCGCGCCGCGTGCGCAGCCATTGGGCAGTGCGGTCTATCAGGGCAGCATCTACGGGAAAAACGCGCTGCATATCCCGAAATTCTAAAAGACCATAGGCCGTAAGTCCTTCGTGTGCAGGGTCGCGGCCCCACCAGTCGAAGCCGCCTTTTTTGCATTCGTAGCCGGTCAGTTGGCTATAACCCGAAGACAGGTAGTCCATGGCCCGTTTTTCTATGTCGGGCGCATTGCGGCCCGTGCGGCGCAACAGGTCGAGTACTAAGAGGTTGGGGTAGTTGCTGCTGCTTACCTGCTCAAAACATCCGGAAGGCTGGCCCAACATGCGTTCTGCACCCTGTAGCACCTCTTCCAGCACCCCCGGACAGGCCGTCAGGGTAGCCTCTATGCTGCCTTCTATGGGCTGCATCAGCGACAGCCGGAAGCTGTTTTGGGCGGATTTGCCGGAGAGTACCTGCCGCACGGGAAAGCCTCGGTCTAAGGTGGGGATGCGCATTTTCAGGGCATCGAGTACGGCCCCGTTTTCACGCCATGACAGGGTTACTTCTTCTTCCGACGGCCCGGCAGGTCTTTCAATGCGATACACAAAAGTGCGGCCCTGCTCCTCGACACCCACGGGCTTAAAGTGGGCAGGCACCTGTGCTGTCAGGGTGCCGGAGAGGGTGCGCCCGGTTTTATTGACCACTAAGGCGGCAAGCCGCAGGGTATCGCCCGTGATGACATAGGGCGGTATTTTGGCTTCTATACTCAGGGGTTTGCGGGTATGCAGGTGATACTCGGTGCGCCCGGGCTGCCCGCCGTTGCCCATGCCCTCCACCGTAACGCGGTAGTTGGTGATGGCATCGGAGGTAACGAAGTCCACAACAGCCTCTCCAAAGGCATCGGTAGTGACGGCAGGATTCCAATAGATAGTGGGCCGGAAGTCGGTGCGGCGGGCAGGCGGCGGATCCGTGCGCTGATACTTCGGAACGTAAAATTGTCGGGCTTTGTGGAAGGTCGCAACAGGTTTTATCGGGCTATTCCCCACGCTCATAGGGACACTCATATCTCCCTCCATGCGACGGCGTTTCGCAAGGGGCATGCTTTTGGCGCGTGCCTGTATATCACTTGCTATCACTTCTTCTGTGTCCATAAGCGCTTCGTCTTGTGCTTCAAAGTCCGCTTTATCGGCCGGAAGCCCTGCGGGAAATGCGGCCTCGTCCTCTGCCACAGGCGGGAACACTCTCTGCACCGCAATACCGTCTATATAGTAATTGGTGCCATTGGAGCGGGCACCTTTTATCTTAATTTCGCCTTCGTCTATGCCTGCCGCCGTGGCCACTGTGGCGTTGACAGAGCGGGTCGGGAGTTTCTTTACATCATCTGCAACCAGTACCTGTGCTGTGGAGGCTTGATCCCGTCTCACCAAAGGCACTTTAGAAGAAATAACTACCGTTTCATAAAGTGCCGTACCTGACTCCATCTCTACCGACAACAGCGTAGGGGCATTGGGTTGCACTTTTACCTGCGCAATGGTATGCGAGCTGTAGCCGGTATAGCTGATGTGTGCCTCATAGGTGCCGGAAGGGAGCAGTACCTGATAGTTGCCCTCCATATCGGCTACAGTTCCTCTTTTCAGCTGTTTGTCTTGTACAAAAGTCACTGTAGCGCCTATGAGGGCTTCGCCTGTGGATTTGTCGGTTACCTTCCCATAGATCACACTCCACTGTCCAGTACACTTGCCAAAGGTGTGTGCCACAGACTCCAGTACACAAACATTAGCGGTGTCTGCGAGTAAATAGGTTCGATGGAGGGCATCTTTCAAATAACGCTGCCGATTACTCCGGGGGACTTTGAAAGAGAAGTGTCCTGTGCTGTCGGTGACGGTTTTTACGCTGTCCGGCAGCAGGTACAGACTTCTGCCGGCAGCGGGTACAGATTCGGTGTTGTAAAATGTGCCACTGATACATTGTACCGCAGTACGCTCTGCTTTTTTGCGGGCCACATCTTTGTGTAAGACCTGCTTCCAGCCAAATCTGCGCCAACCCTGGGTAAGCAACAGCACATCTAAAGCGGCTTCTGACTTAGGTTCCGCAGTGTCAAAATAAAAACCAGGCTCTTCAATAGTACCCTTTACGTCCTGTTCCAGCAACAGGGCAGACAGCAGGTGGCCCTGTTTGTCGTCGGCATAGGTGAGCAGGGTTTCATCGGTAACGCTGAGGGAAAAGTGCCCCTGCACGGGGTAGCCCCGGTCGTCGCGCACACGCAGGCGCAGGCGCACGGGCGCACGGGGGTTGTAGTGTTCTTCGTTGGCTTCTGCCTGTATGCGCAGGCTGCGGTCGCGGTGCAGAAATACCAGGCGCTCAGCGAGGGGGCTTTTTTGGGCATCCAACAACGTGAACCGGGCAATACCAATGGGCAAATCGCCTATAGGCACAGGTATCAGTTGATCTTTCGCCTGCATTTTTATTTCCTTAAAAAAGAAGATTTTATCGCGGGAAGTACCCGTCAGGTAAAAGGTGCCGGGCCGGGGGCTGCCTGCGTAAAAAGTCAGCACATCGGCAGTGCGCTGGTGCAATTGCAGGGTAGCACCTGTTTGCAGGGGGGCTGGGAGGGCATAGCGGGCAGTGGCAGGCTGCGTCAGGTGGGCCGTGTACTGCTGTCCGGCTGCGGGTTCAAAAGTAAAACTGCCCATGCCATTGTGCAGGCTGCTCCATTCAGCCACACGTCGGCCGTTGGCATCGGTGACGTAGCCGGCCACATCGGCAGCTTTGCCAAATTCGTTCACGGCTTTGAAGGCCATGCGGGCAGGCTGCCCTGCGATCAGGTCGCCGCCTTCGGGGAAAAACCGGAGGTCAATTTTGTTTAACACGATGGGCAGGGGCCGGGTGATGCTTTCGGCGCGTCCTTCGTGTTCGATGTGGATGGTCAGCAGCCCGTCTGCCGAACTCAGGCTGGCAGGCAGTTTAAAGCGGATGTAGGCGCGTCCCGCGCCATCCGTCACAGCGGTGCCGGACGTATGCGGACTGCCGCCGAGGTCTGCTGTGTAGCGCAGGGCCTGTCGGGACAAAGGCTGATTTTCTATGGTGGTGGCATCGAAGCGCCCGATGACTTCGTCGCCGGGGCCGAGGCCCTTGCGTTCAAATTCCAATTTCAGGTGGATGCGCGGGGCCACGGTTTTGTGCAGCAGGATGTCGCGCCGGAAGGTAGCAGTGGTGTCGCCGCGCACACCAAAGGTGCAGGCCGTCAGGCGATAGGTGCCGCCCGGCCAGTTGGAAGACAGATTCATTTCTCCGGCAGCGGTGCCTGCTTCGGTGCGCAGTTGCAACTGGTGCACTACGTTGCCGCGCGGGTCCTGCAGGCTGACAGACATGCGCCTGTGTTCTGTAGCGGCCCGCAGGTCGCCTGCGTTGACCGCAAAGGCGTTGAACCACAGGGTGTCGCCCGGCTGATACAGAGTGCGGTCGGTTTGCACATAGCATTTTTCAGCGCCTGACAGGTCATTGGCATATTGCCAGGCTTGCTGTAGTTCTTGGAAGACGGTGGTATCCCCTTCTATGACAGGATCGGAGAAAGCGGGGGTGTGCGGGTCAGGAATGCGAAAGGTGGCTAAGGCCGCCATTGCCGCAGCAACGAGCCAGATAGATAAGCGCATAGGAAATAATGTGTTTTTAGCGTACGCAGTGTACTGGTGGGCCTCTCCGGTTTTTAAAACGATAACCGCCCCCGGTGCCTCCGTTCCAAACGGACACTGTGTACTTTTGATGTGTTACTTAACGGACTGATAACAAGGAATCTCCGGATAGCCTTTGTTATACAGATGACAGGGCAGGAGAAATTACATAAAAGGAGGAGGAATTTTTTGGAAGTGTACAAAGGACATTTCCAAAAAACTGTTTTTGAAGAAGCAGGCGGTTCTTTTTTTGTGCCGACCTGATTGCACAAAAAAAGATGAACGCCGGACATAGGGGGAGGCGGACATCTTTAGTATAACATCTAATCAATGCAATATACAGCCAAAACTAATTCATTGGTCGCACACCAACCGGAAACCGATGCCTGCGTTTCGTGTCGCAGGACTATAGCTCATGCGTTCAGTAGCCCTGCAAGTAGTTTCATCGCTATCCCAGCCCCCACCCCGGCAGATACGATCCGTCCCTGAAGAAGGGCCTGTGGGGTTCTCTTTTACGCCGCTTGTCGGATAATAACCCATCAGGTCACGGCACCATTCACTGACATTGCCAATCATATCATACAGACCCAGTGCATTGGGGGATTTTTCGCCAACCACACGCGGGCGGCCACTGGCGTTTTTACTATACCACGCTACCTGAGGCAGTTCGGTGGCTCCCGGGTACTGCGTTTTTTTTGCACCCTTCCCTCCCCTTGCGGCGTACTCCCATTCCGCCTCAGTGGGTAGCCGATAATTTTTGCCCGGTTGTTGTTCATTGAGCTGAATCAAAAACTGCTGTACTTCATCCCATGAAACACCGGTGACAGGACACTGGTCGCAGCTCCGTGGGATGGCTTTGGCCGGAACTTTGCCCATTATATTGCGCCAGTCTGCCTGCGTCACTTCATATCTGCCGATCTGAAAGTTTCCGAGCCGGACTTTGTGGGCAAAGTTACCGGGATCATCGTCATCGTCATTGCCCATTTCATAAGAGCCGCCCGTTACCGGAACCATTTGCATGCCGGAACGACCCGCGCCTGTGGAAGCAGGTGCAGCGGGTGTTGGCGGGACATCAACGGCTTGGGTAGTTTCCGAAGACGAAGCACCAGAGGAGGGGGCCGGAACGTCTCCGGGAGGAGCAGTATTTGCTGGTGCATTGGTAGTGGCTGGTGCATTCGTCACAGCATCTGCCGGCTTTCCCGGACATCCTTTTTGAGCCATAGAGCCTCTGTCTTTCGGACAGTCATCCTTGCAATCGGGAATGCCGTCGCCGTCAGTATCGGCATCGGGCGTACCGCAACCACAAATACCCGGAGCAATTTTGTTTTTATCCTGTGGACATCCGTCTTTCTGATCGGTGGTGCCGTCGCCGTCGCTGTCGGCAGTGGACGACGCATTTTGTTGGAGGCGCAGGCGTTCGGCGGCAGCGGCTTCCAGGCGCTTCATTTCGGCAGGAGTAAGATTAAATTGTATAATCCGCTGGCGGGCCTCTGCTCCATACTTTCCTTTGGGATGCTTGCGCAGATAATACATATATGCTTCCGGTGTGTCGGCACTGAGGGCATCAATCCAATCCTGCTCTTCTGCGCTCAGGCTTGGGCGAAGACTTAACAGGCGCTTCAGCGCTTCCGTGCGACGTAGCGACTGTGGATAGCGTTTTAAGAAATCCAGATAATGGTCTAAGCGATTGGCTATCAGGGTACTTTCCCATTCTTTGTCTTCCGGAGTGGCGATACCGTTGGCAGTCTCCTGACCAGGGAAGAGTGTCAGGCCATTTTCTTTCAGGTCCCGTAGTATTTCTGTGCGTTGGGCTTCAGGAAGTGCCATAACGGCATCCTGCACTTCTTTTGCGTGGTTACCTTCCGGGAATTGACGTTTGTATGCGACGATGCCGGGAGTAGTAGGATTGCCTTTTAGAATATCCACCTCTTGTCGTTCCAATGCATCCCTGCTGGCTTTCATTTGCTCCGCATGGAGCCCGTTCGGGTGATTCTCAAGGTAATCGTTCACATCTTCCAGCTGATTTGTTAATTCCGCTTTCCGATAGCGCGCTTCTTCTACGCGCCTGATTACAGACGGGTCCTTACTGTGGCCATATTTTTGCACATATCCGTTGTACGCTTCCGGAGTGTTTTTCCATTCTGCAACCCACAAATCGCGCACATGCTCCGGAGTGGCTGCCCAGGTAACCGCCGGGCCAAGGGCTAAAAAGGCAAGAAACACCGCCATGGCTCTTAAAGGGCGCGAAGTACCCGAAGAGGAAGGTGCGGCAGGAGCCGCAGGAGGAGGCACAGTAGCCATAGGAGCAGCCGCAGGAGGAGGCGTAGCCATAGGAGCTGCCTGTGCGACAGCAGCACCACGTGAACCGACTGCTTCGGCTGTAGCACCATCGGCCTGTCCGCCCATACCGAAAGAAACACCGCTGGATTTGAGCGGGGGCGGCTCATCGTCGGCAGGGGCCTGTGCGGCAGTTACAATGCTGATATTCTCCATAATGGAAACATCTTTTGGCACATAACGGCCTAACTTTTCCACATACTCCATCATGGACACTTTGACCAGCAACTGGTATTGTCCTTCTATGCGCGGCGTTACGCTAAACAACCATTGGGTGTATCCTGTATCGCGTACCAGCTGTTCGGCCTCTCCCAGCGGGCGAATGGTGAACACCTCTCCGGCGGGATCCATGATTTCTGCCCGCATCATATCTGAAACTTCGACGCGGTTGCGTACTTTTACTTCTTCATCCAGTACGATATCTTCAAGCAGGGCATCCTCGTCTATGGCTACCCGAATGGTACATATACTGGGTTTTTGCAAGGTCATTTTATCGGGAATGCGATACAGGACGCTGCCATGCTTGCCTGAAGAGGCTTTGGCCTCTGCGGCCGCACTACCGGGCGGCGCGAAGTCTGCTTCCTCCAGCGCGTTGACCATATCAAATGCCTCGGCACGCACGGTGTCCACACGTCTTGCATATTCGGCCGGATCAATGGTATTTCGGATGCGTTCCTTATTGACATCCTTGAGCCTGCCCTGTAAAGAAAGGACTAAAGTCAATTTTTCAGAATGCTCGGGCAGGGCTTCCTTGAAAGCGGTAAGTCCGGCAGGCAGGTCCTCGGTAAGCAGATCGAGGAGGTTTTTGCGCAGGAGAGAGAGATCCATTTCGGTAGTATGTTTTGAATAAAACGTCGTTCAGTAATGCATCTGTTTTTGGGAAGATTCGACTGCAAAAGTAGGATATATCTCGCAAAAGACGCAAGTTTTTATACCAATTAATTTTAAAACAGCAGAAATTTTTTTGTGTTCCGTGAAATTACGAATATCAAATATTATAAATAATTATTCATCAGACGACAGTTCATTGGCATAAGCCCGCTCATGGGGGCGGTATCGGCGGTTGGCATTGTAGGCAAAAATGCAGGCCGTCCAGAAGGAATACATGGAATAAACTAAGGCAGGTTTGACCATTTCCTGATTTTCGAGCATATTACTGGCAATCAGGAAGGCCAGGGTAGTGTTTTGAACGCCGCTTTCCATGGCTGCTGTGATGCGGGAAGGATGTGGCAATCCCATCCATTTCATACAAAAATAGCCAAAAAAGAGACAGGAAGCATTTTGCAGTAGTGCAAAAGGCGTAATGACCCAAAAGTCATACATATTGAGGCCGGAACCACCGTGTCGCTCGCCGGCAAACAGCTTAATCGTGAAAACTACGCCCAGCAGGGTCAGCATGATATACTTGGCGGGCTTGCTAATGCGCTCCGCAAAAATCGGATATCGGCGACGCAACAGGATGCCACAGGCAGCCGGAATGATGGTAATCAGAAAAATGTGGCTTACCGTTTCCCAAAAGGGCAGATGCAAATCCGTAGAGTGGCCCATATAGATTTTCAAACCCATATTGACCACAAAGGGAATGGAAAACAGGGTAAGAAAACTGTTGACCGAGGTAAGGGACAGCGATAGGGCCACATTGCCCCGCCATAAATAGGTCAGAAAACCGGAAGTGGCCCCGCCGGGACTTGCCGCCAGAATCATAAGGCCCACTTTGAGTTCGGCGGGCAGGGGCGCTGCGAGACCAATAAGCAGGGCCAACAGGGGCAGGGCCACCATTTGTATGCCCAAGGCCGTCAGAAAGGCACGCGGGTGCCTGATGATCTCCTTAAATTCGGAAAAGGTAAGGGAAAGACCTACGCCGAACATGACCAGCGCAAGGACGCTTCCAACGGCAATATCAACAAGAAAAGGAGCAGCCAAGAGTAAAGGAGATCAGGTTTTTTTGTTTTAGTGACTACAAAGGTATTGTTTCTCTGCAAAATTGAAGGTCTTTCTTTTTTTTTGCAAAAAAATGCCGGCGCTTTCCTTCCCTTTTCCAACCTTTCTCTACCTTTGGGCACTATTTTAACACGTATGTCACTCTTTGTTTTATCGCACCACCACACCATTGCCAATCAGTTTCTCGCAGAAATGCGCGATGTAAGCCAGCAGACCGATCGCCTGCGTTTCCGGTATAATATGGAACGCCTCGGCGAAATACTGAGCTATGAAATTTCCAAAACTTTTGAGTATGATACCGTCCGGGTAGAAACGCCCTTAGGGACAGCTCCCATGAAACTGCCTGCCGGGCGCGTGGTACTGGCCACCGTTCTACGCGCAGGTTTGCCCATGCACGCAGGTATGTTGCGCTGTTTCGACCGGGCCGATAACGCCTTTATCGCAGCCTTTCGGCGCAATCACCGCGACGGCAGTTTCGACATCCAACTGGATTATGTCACTTCGCCCAATTTAGACGATTGTATCCTGATTCTCTGCGACCCCATGATTGCCACAGGGGCCTCGGTCAATCTGGCCCTGCGCGAACTGCTGCGCAACGGCACACCCGCTGCCGTCCACGTCGCTACCCTGATCGGAAGCACCATCGGGATGGAAACGGTCCAGCGCCAATACCCGCAGGTACACCTCTGGGCTGCTGCTGTTGACACGGAACTAACCGCCAAAGCGTATATTGTCCCCGGATTGGGCGATGCGGGCGATCTGGCATACGGAGAGAAATAGGGAGTACCGTCTGTAATGGACTTCAAAAAGTAAAATCCAAAATCATACATCTCACATTCTTAAAATGCACACCCCTTCTTTCCCCCCGCCGTGCGGGCATTATTCGCCTGCGGTGATACACCAGGGCATTGTATATGTATCGGGCCAGTTGCCCGTTGTAGAAGACGGTCGCCCAAAAAGTGCAGACATAGAGATACAAACAGCGGAGTGTATGCAGCAGATGAAAAATATTTTGGAAGCCTGTGGCAGCGATTTATCCCACCTGTTAAAGGTCAACATGTATGTGTCGGACATTGCCCTGTGGCCCCGGGTAAATGCCGAATATGCCCGGATCATGGGCGAACACCGCCCTGCGCGGGCCATCATCCCATGCGGCCCCCTGCACTATGGCTGCCTGATTGAGATTGAAGGCACCGCCGCTCTCATAGCCGATACCGACAGGTCAGACCAGTATGCATGAGATTGATATAAATCATGTGTCCCTTTCATTTTTGTCATAGTTGTACAATTGGAACAGCCTTTTCTTTGCGGCAGAATTTAAAACCTATTCAACTTACACACCAATGATTAAAGAAGTTAGCGGAGACCTGCTGTTATCGAAAGCTCAAGCCATTGCACACGGCGTAGCCCCACACGACCACTTTGAAAACGGTTTGGCCCTGACCCTTCGGCAGGACTACCCTTCGATGGTAAAAGATTTCCGGCACTGGTGCCACCAGACCAACCCCAAACCCGGCCACGCCTGGATATGGGGAAGCGCCGACGGCAAGCGGGTAATCAATTTGCTGACGCAGGAACCTGCTGCCGCACACGGCCACGGGGGACATCCGGGCCACGCCACTCTGCACAACGTAGGCCACGCCTTGCGCGAATTGAAGAAAATCATTCAGGAGGAGGGCATCACCAGCATTGCCCTTCCGCGTTTGGCCACGGGAGTGGGCGGTCTGAAATGGGAAGATGTGAAGCCCCTGATCTACCAGCATTTGGAAGACAGCGGAGCCAATGTGTATATCTACTCGACCTATCACAAAGGACAGGCCGCAGAGGAGTAAAACATTCAGGTTTCATTCTTTTTCAATTGTTTTGTCGTGTTAATTGTTCTGTTTGGGCTGCCCGGCACTGGCAAAACCACGCTTGCCAAGGCAGTAGCTACTCAATTGTCTGCGGTACACTGCAACAGCGACAGCCTGCGCAACAGCTTAGGCCTGATGGGGCAGTATAGTCAGGAGGATAAACAGCGTGTGTACGACTATTTACTCGATTACACGCGCACGGCGCTTTTAATAGGCGAAACGGCTGTGATAGACGGGACATTTTTTAAAGAAGCCCTGCGTACGCCGTTTCGCCAATTGGCGGATCAATGTCGGGTACGGCTGTGCTGGATAGAAGTCGCCGCCTCGGAAGGAGTCTTGCGTGAACGCCTGCAACACCCCCGCAGCGACAGCGAAGCGGATTACGAAGTGTATCTTCACATACGCGGGCAGTATGAACCCCTCCCGGAACCCCATCTGACGGTTTATACCGACCGGGATGCCCTTCAGCACCTTGTCCATCTCATTTGTCAACACTGCTCATGACCACGGAAGACGTACACCGCTTGGCAACTGAAGGCCGGTTCCCCGGCCCCAAAGCCGGAGCCACTGTGGTGGAAACTCATATTTCGTGGATCATTCTGACAGAATTATATGCCTTTAAAATTAAAAAACCTGTTGTTTTTGACTTTCTGGACTTCAGCACGCTGGCATCGCGCAAACATTACTGCGAGGAAGAGGTGCGCCTGAACAACAGGCTGGCACCGCACATTTACATCGGCGTATTGCCCGTCGGGAGGTTCGGCATTGGAGATACTTCTACCCCACCCGAAGGATACGCAGTTCAGATGCACCGCCTTGATAACAATTGCGAGATGCACCGTCTTTTGGAAGCAGGGAAGGTGACTGTTGCCGATATGCATGCATTGGCGGCCGTGCTGGCCCCTTTTCATCAGGCACACGTACTACCTGCTCATTTTTCCTATTCCGGCGCAGATGCGCAGCACGATTTTCAAGACCTTTTTCATCTGAAGGCCGTGCTTTCTGCCTGTAATTTGCCCGATTTTCATCTTTTTGAAGACTGGAAAACTTTTGTCGGCCCTTTTTTAAATGCACATGAAGCACGTATAAAAGAACGCATACGTGCCGGCTGGTGGGTGGAAGGACACGGAGACCTGCACAGCCGCAACATTTTTTTATTGCCCGACCAGCGCCCCGTTGTTTTCGACTGCATAGAGTTCAATGCCCATTTTCGCTCTATGGACGTACTCGACGAACTGGCCTTTTTATGTATGGATTTGGAAATGCACGGACGCGCCGATTTGGCAACTGCCTTTGTGGGTGCTTACAAGGAGTTGAGGAATTGTTTTGAAATCAAAGAAGATGAATCCCTTTTTCTTTATTTTAAAGCCTATCGCGCCAATGTCCGTCTGAAAATAGCAGCAATATCTGCGCAGCAGCATCCGGACTCTAAGCGAACAGCGCTTATTCAAGGCTATTGGAATCTGTTGAAAAACTATATGGAGCAGCTTTAAGTAAATGTGCCAATTTGTTAATATGCTAATGTGCTAATTTTCAAACAGTTACATTAAATATAACACAAAAGTGAGAATCGCTGACACGAATTAACTTCAATCAGCTAATTATAACAATCAATGGTTATGCCCACTCATCCCTCCTCACTACTTATACCGCCTGCGTACTAATTTAATAAAGTCTTTGGCAGTTTCCATCCGTTTTTTGTCTGTCCAGCCGTAGCGTACCACCCCGTGTTCTATCAGATAGGTCTTGGCTTCCGTAAAATTGCTAAATCCGTTCAGGGCATTCAGAGAAGACTCAAAAGACTGGCCATCGCCGGCAAATAGTTCGCGGGTGAGCAGCAGGCGGTCATTGAGGGCAATGGCCCGGCGCAAATCGGCAATCGGCATCTCGGACAACTTTTCGGAAAGTTCCTTGGCCTGTTTTTCCTCAAACAGTATCTCGTAGCCCGTATCTGCATGGGAGGGGTGACTTCTTCTGGCGTGGTGGACGTGTTCTTCCCGGTGTGGCTCAGATGCCGGGGGCCGTACCGCTTCTATCACTACAGGAATATCTTCCACGGGCTGCGGGACTGGTGGCACCACCACAGGCGACGGGGGGGGAGGAGGTGCCACTGCCACCGGGGGAGGAGGGGGCGTTACGACGGGCGCAGGTTCTACTGGTTTTATCTCAGGCACTACCACAGGGACAGGGGGTACTTCGGGTGTGAGGGGGCGATGTGTAAGGGGCTGCTTCCGCGCCGAAGCGGTTACTTCCTGCGAAAGAATGGCATCGTACAACTCCCGCACGTAAGAGGCCATGATGTCAATATCAATGCGTGCTATGTTGTCCGGGTCTTTGGTCATGCGGACATACTCCCGATTGAGTTTATCGAGGTAGATTTTAGATTTGAGTAAATCCATTGGAAAAATGCGTTTAACTTTGCCGCGCAAAAATAGGAGTGTTTCCGCATTTCTGCATCTTTTCGTCTTTTCATTTCACAAAAAAACCTAAAACGTGTTTTTAGAACCTCATTTTAAGGGCCAGAGGTCGGGTTGGATAGAGGTCATATGCGGGTGTATGTTTTCGGGAAAAACCGAAGAACTGATTCGCCGCCTTAAGCGGGCTAAAATTGCCGATCTGAAGGTAGAAGTTTTTAAGCCGCGCATAGATACGAGATATGACTCTGTAAGCGTTGTATCACATGACACCAACTCGCTGTTGGCGCAGCCTGTTGAAAATGTTCGGAAAATCCTGCACCTCAGCGAAGAGACAACAGTGGTGGGCATAGATGAGGCCCAGTTTTTTGAACCGGAAATCGTGGGTGTTTGTCAGGAACTGGCCCATCGGGGCGTGCGGGTAGTGGTGGCAGGTTTGGATATGGACTATCGGGGGCAGCCTTTTGGCCCCATGCCCCAACTACTGGCTGTGGCCGAATATGTGACCAAAGTCCACGCCATTTGTGTACATTGTGGCAACTTAGCCACCCATTCTTACCGTCTGGCCAACGACGATGCGGTAGTATTTTTGGGAGAAAAGGGACAATATGAACCGCGCTGTCGGTCGTGCTATCGCCAGGGAAACATTTTGCGGTTGAAATAAATATGATAAAAAGAATAGATCGAATGATTGCCACCAGTTATATCGGGCCGTTTGTCATTGCATTCGGCATCGCGGTATTCGTGTTGGTACTACAGTTCTTATGGCTGTATATAGATGAAATAGCAGGCAAGGGGGTGAGTATTTTCGTGATGATGGAGTTAATCGGCTATTTGTCCATCTCCACTTTCCCGATGGCCTTGCCCATAGCAGTGCTGATTGCCTCGGTCATGGTGTACGGCAACATGGCAGAACGCTATGAGCTGTCGAGCATCAAGTCTGCGGGGGTGTCGTTAGTGCGGAGCATGGTGGGCATGATGGTGATCAACGCTGGTGTTGCCCTGTTTTCGTACGCCTGTTCGGACTTCATCATTCCGATTGCCAACCTTAAATTCAAGTCGCGTTTGTACGACATTCGGCGCCAAAAACCCGCCCTGACGATCGAAGAGGGGGTATTTAACGAAGATTTTCGGCAATTTGCCATCCGGGTGGGCCACAAAGGAAAAGACGGGGAGACCATTGGCGATGTGATGATCGAAGACCAGACCAACAATGGCAGGGTGAAATTCAGCAAAATTCTGGCTGACAGCGGAGAGATGTACACCACAAGAGACAAGCGCTATTTTGTGATGAATCTTTTCAAGGGCACCCAATATCAGGAACCGATGCGGGCTGGCCCCTCAGCCGATGCGCGCTATCCTTTTATCCGCACCCAATTCAAATCCTGGGCGAAAGTGTGGGACATGAAGGAATTTGAGATGATCGCCTCCGATGAGGAGCGCTTCAAGTCGGGTCGTACCCAATTGAGCATGTCTCAACTGCGCAAAAACCTCGATTCCCTGCAAAAAACTATCTATGCAAGTAAGCAGGGCTTAGCCGACGACTATCTGGCTTCTTTAAAGAAAATGCCTGTCAAACCGCCCCCCTCGGTGGCAGCCACCATCCCGTCCGTGTCCCCCGCTCCGATACAAGCCAGTTCGACCACTGCTTTACAAAAGAAAATTCAGAGGCTTTCCAACATCGGACCCGCCCCGCAAGCCCCGCCACAGGAGCAGGCTCCTTCCCCGCTGCTTCCCCAGCGCCTGAACAAGCCATTGGCCGATTATGCCTCCTTCATTGAAACCTTCGCACCGGAAGTGCGAAAACCCCTGAAGCAGGATGCTGCCAATCGCGCACGGGGCGCACTCACCCTCATGGAATCGAAAGAAATCGGCATATCCAATCGCTCGAAGGAGTATGCGAAAAGCGGTTACGAACTCTACTCGAAATACAGTTTTGCTTTGGTCTGTTTTCTGTTCTTGTTCATCGGCGGGCCGATGGGGGCCATCATTCGAAAAGGTGGCTTTGGCTATCCTTTCCTCGTCTCCATTTCTTTTTTTGTGGTGTTTGTGGTACTGTCCATCACCAGTCGAAAGTTTGCGGAATTATACTATCTCACCCCTTTCTGGGCCGCTATGGTGCCGTGCCTTGTGATGCTGCCCATAGGGGCCTATCTCACCTATAAGGCCACCAACGATTCGAGCGTGTTGAGCAGAGACCGGTTAGATCGCTTTTTATTCAAAATCAGAACACAATGGAAGAAACAAGAGTCGGCGCTGTCCGGCCCTTCGCTTTAACACAATTACTGCGCAACGGATGGTTTATGGTGCCGGTGGTGCTGTTTTGGATATTTGGAGCAGTATGTAAACTACAAATGGCCCACGGCGACGAAGTGCTTTGGCTCAATAACTGGCGAATCGAACCCTGGAATACCATTTTCAGGTACATTACCGCATTGGGAGAATGGCCGCCTTATGTTTTATTCGCTTTGCTTTTTGCTAAGTGGAACTACCGGATTGTGCTGATTATTGTCCTGGCAGGCGCAGTGACCATTCCTGCCTCCGGTTTGCTAAAACGCAGTTTCAGACAATTGCGCCCCACCACCTATTTTGAGCAAAAAGGCAATCGGGATGCGCTGGTTACCATTCCGGAAATACATACCGCCAGCGGAGACACCAGTTTCCCTTCGGGCCACACGTTTGCCGCATTTTCCCTGTACAGCCTTTTGACATTGGCCGCCCACGAAACACATGGTTCCCGAAAGATGGGGCTGGCCTTTGCACTGGCTGCCATCCTGACGGCCCTTTCGCGTGTGTTTTTGGCCCAACACTTTTTGGCCGATGTACTGGCCGGTTCTGTCCTGGGTCTTCTTTGGGGAACTTTTTGGTGGCAGGTCAGCCTATATTTTAAAAAATTTTCCCGTTTAGAAAAGGGCTGGCAACAAGCCCAAAAGCAGTATTAAAAAAATGGAGGCCTAAGCAGCACACAATATTTAAAGAATACTACCTTTGTGCCTCACTTGCTTTTTTCCATGCGCGTCATTTCCCTTTTCTCTGCGTTTCTAATCCTGTTTTTGGGATTTTCCTCCTGCAATTCCGATAAAACACCCACCGCTTCCGCCCCGCCTGTTGTTCAGGACAACACGCTGACAGCCGATGAACAGGCTGCGGGCTGGCAACTGTTGTTTGACGGCAAAACCATACAACACTGGCACAACTACGGCAAAACCACCATAGGCCAGTCGTGGGTGGTGTCCGACGGTGCCATACACTTAGATGCCCGCCCCGGCAAAGACGGCCACTGGCAGGCTGCCGACGGCGGCGACATTATCAGCAATGAATCCTATCAGAATTTCGAGTTTTCAGTGGATTGGAAAATTGATACCTGCGGCAACTCCGGCATCTTTTTCAATGTGGTGGAAGACACTGCCAAATATGATTATGGATGGAAGAGCGGCCCCGAAATGCAGGTATTGGACAATGCCTGCCATCCCGATGCAAAAATTACCAAACACCGGGCTGGCGATTTGTACGACCTTATTTCCTGCAAAACCGAGACGGTAAAACCCGGCTTACAGTGGAATACGGCAAAAATAATCAGTAAAAGCGGACACTTAGAGCAGTGGCTCAACGGTGTAAAAGTCGTGGAAGTGCAAATGTTTACGCCCGAATGGGAGCAGTTGATTGCCGGAAGCAAATTCAAAGAATGGCCCGGATTTGGAAAGTCCGACAGCGGCCGCATCGGCCTGCAGGATCACGGCAATAAGGTATGGTTTAAAAACATCAAAATAAAAAAGCTGTAACATGGCACTTCATCGCAGAACTTTTCTCAAAAACGGCGCAATGGCGGCAGGAGCATTTTTCATTGTTCCCCGCCACGTTTTAGGGCGTGGCTTTGTGCCACCCAGCGATAAACTAAATCTGGCTGCTGTGGGAGCAGGTGGCAAGGGGACATCCGACATCATCAATGCCTGGAACAAAGCAGCCAACAACGTGGTGGCCCTGTGCGATATAGATTGGAAATATGCCAAAGCCGCCGCCGAAAAGTTTCCGGAGGCCAAGCGCTATACCGACTATCGGGAAATGTTCGACCGGCACAAGGACATAGATGCCGTCACCGTTTCCACGCCCGACCACACCCACGCAGTGATCACGATGGCGGCCATGCAGCGCGGCTGGCACGTCTATGTGCAAAAGCCGTTGACCCACAATATTTACGAAGCCCGGCAGCTGACCGAGGCCGCCCGCCGCTATAAAGTGGTTTCGCAAATGGGCAATCAGGGCGCTTCCAATCCCGGCATTCAGCAGATGATGCGCTGGTACGACGAGGGCATGATCGGAAAAGTACACACCGTATATGTGTGGACCAACCGGCCGGTGTGGCCACAGGGCATCCCGGTACCCACCGACAAACCTGCTCTGCCCGAAGGCCTGGATTGGGAAAACTGGATCGGACCTGCTGTGCCAGTGGACTATACGCCTGCATACCACCCCTTCAAGTGGCGCGGCTGGTGGAATTTTGGCACCGGAGCACTTGGCGACATGGGCTGCCATTTGATGGATATGCCTTTCCGCATCCTGCAACTCGGCTACCCCACCGAAGTGGAGTGCAGCGTCGGGCAGGTTTTCCTCAGAGACTGGGTCCCCGAGTGGATTCCCGAGGGCTGCCCCCCTTCCGGTTCGGTACAAATCCGTTTTCCGGCTTCCGCCAAAAACAAAATGCCCGTTACAATGGTGTGGAGCGACGGAGGCATCCGGCCTTTCCACCCCGACCTCATTCCGCCTGACGAGCCATTGGGAGAAGACACCAGTCAAAACGGCGTGTTGATGATCGGCAAAAAAGGCGTAATCAGCTGCGGGGTATTCGGCAAATTCGCCAAACTCTATCGAAAAGGCAGGGAAAGACTGTATAATGCAGACTTGGACAAAAATCCGGAATTGCCGGAGTACGGCCATCAAATATCGTGGACAGAAGCCTGCAAAGCGGGCTTCGGCAGTCCGCAGCACAAAGCCCTGACCTCCTCCTTCGACTACGCAGGGCCACTCACGGAAACCGTATTGATGGGCAATTTAGCCATTCGGAGCTACGGCCTGCGCACAGCCCGCACAGACGGCGGTTTTGATTATCCGGGCCGAAAAAAGCTGCTGTGGGACGGTCAGAACCTGAAAATTACCAATTTCGACGAAGCCAACCAGTTTGTGCGCCGACCCTACCGCACGGGCTGGAGTTTATAAATCGGTGGCCATGCGGTCAAAACCACCACCTGCCCGGAGCGACACCCCCCGGACACCGCATACCGCGCCGGTGTCCTGCTACTTTGTGGTCTACAAGCCCTTTGGAATGCTGTCACAGTTCACGCAGGAAGTGGAAGGACAGTCCACGCTCGCTGATTTGCCTTTTCGGTTTCCTTCGGATGTATATCCCGTCGGTCGCTTAGATGCGGACAGTGAGGGCCTGCTGCTACTCACCAACGACAAAGCCCTGAATGCCCGCCTGCTACAGCCCGAACGGGGCCATCCGCGCACCTACTGGGTGCAGACAGAGGGCATTCCCGACGCTGCTGCCTGCACGGCCTTGCAACAGGGCGTGGTGCTGCGCATCCAGGACCGGTCGTTTCGCACCCGGCCCGCCGAAGTCCAGGTATTACCCGTACCCCCCGTCCTCCCCGACCGACACCCGCCTGTGCGCTACCGCAAATCGGTACCCGATACGTGGTTGGCCCTCACCCTGACCGAAGGGAAAAACCGACAGGTGCGCCGTATGTGTGCAGCAGTGGGCCACCCGGTTCTGCGTTTAGTGCGCGTCCGCATCGGCCTGCTTACCTGGGGCAGTCCCCCTTTGGGCCAACTGGCTCCCGGCGAAGTCCGCAGCCTCCCGGCAGAGGCCATCCGCACCCTGTTGGGCGCGTCGCCCCGGAAGAAATGAGATGTACACGCTAAGTCCATGTTGGGAGTGGCAGGCTAAATGTTTTCATCTGAATTAAAGATTAAAACGTGAAAGCAACACAGCCAAAAGCGATTATTCTTCCCCTTTGATTAAAAAAATATCAATTTTCGTACCCTCTTCGGGTACCGAATGTGCTTCAATGGTACCTTGGTGGTACTCCACTACTTTTGCGCAAATGGCCAGCCCGATGCCCGTGCCGTCGTACTGCGACCTGTCGTGCAGGCGTTTGAACATAATGAAAATATCTTTTGCATACTGGCTGTCGAAACCGATACCATTGTCTGCCACCGAAATGCAGACGTAAGAAAATTCTGCCGGAAGGCCCCGCTGCTGCGCTTCCTCCGCATCCACAGCACAGGCGCTTACCTGCACTACCGGCGGCACATCGGGGTGTACAAATTTAAGACTGTTGGCGATCAGGTTGGAAAAAAGCATGTTGATTTGCCATGCCACGCCCTTTATTTTAGGCAGTTTGTCTATATGGATGAGGGCCTTCTGTTCTTCAATGCGCATTTCGAAATGCTCCAAAATCGTCTTCATCTCCTCATTCAGATCCAAATTTGCATACGGATCCTGTTGATAAGTCAGCTTGGAGAAGTTGAGCAGATCATTGATCAGGTTGCGCATGCGCTGCGCAGAATGCATGATTTTTTCTAAGTTAGCGGCGCTGCGGGCATCCAGCTTATCCTTTGCCATATCGCGCATCATGCCGCCAAATACCTGTATCTTGCGCAATGGTTCCTGCAAATCATGGGCCGTAATAAATGAAAATTGTTCCAGCTCGCGGTTCTTTTCTTCGAGCAGCCGGTTGGCTGACTGGAGAGCCAGGGTGCGTTCTGCCACCTGCCGTTCCAATTCTATCTCGAAACCCTTGCGTATGGTAATATCGGAAAAAATAACCGCAAATCCATCGCTCAAAGGGGCTGCTCTGCTTAAAAAATAGTGGTTCAGGCCCTCAAAATTGTATTCAAACTCATTTTGCCAGGTCTCCCTCCTTTCTACCACGTTTACATAAGCATCGAACAAACCGGCATCTTTGTTTCCCGGCATCTCCTGCAAAAGAAATTTGCCTGTGAGGTCTTCCGCCTTCCGGCCCACAATCCGCTCGGCTGCCGGGTTTACATGCAGCCACTTAAAATCTGTGATCTGGCCGCTTTGATCGCGTACTGATTCAAACATCATAAAACCGTCCGGCAGATTCATAATGGTACCCCGGAAGTGCTCTTCGCTTTTTCGCAGCGCTTCTTCGATGGCCTTTTCTTCGGTGATGTCCAAGGTCACACCTGTCAGCTTGTAGGGCTGCCCCTGCTCGTCATAGAAAAACAGGCCGACGGAACGCATCCAGCGTTCCTCCCCGTCATTGAATCGGTAAATGCGATAGTCGGCGTTGTACTCTGTATGTTCTACCCGTGCTTTTTCCACCCGGCTAAAGGCGTATTCCACATCTTCGCGGTGAATTACCCGGTGCCAATCCTCGTACATGAGGGAGGAGGAAGGCGTATATCCCCACATCGTTTTATGCAAATCCGACCATGTGAGTTCCTGCGTGAGGAAGTTCAGGGACCAAATACCCACCTGGGCTGACTCGGTAGCTACCGTCAACAACTCCTGGCTGTCTTTCAGGTCTGCCATCACCCTTTTTTGGCTGGAAATGTTGTCTCCAATGGGCATCAGGTACAGGATGTTACCAGTAGTATCCCTGATAGCAGAAATAGAAAAGTCTATAGAGATGAATTTATCAGTACCCATGCGGCCTTCTATTTCAAAGCGGTCGGCCTGGCCCGATGCAGCGCGCAGTACGGCATCACGCATTCTGGCCTTTACTTCTTCCGAATGGCTCCACCAATACCCTTCCCAAAATGGCATTCCGATTTGTTCTGTAACCGGAAAGTCAGTGGCGTTTAAAACCGTTTTATTGAGTTCTAAAATATTGCCTTCCGGTGTCAGAATACCCACAAAAATATACATCCCGTCTATGATAGCCCGCAGGGTATAGCGATCTAAAACAGGAGGCAAAGAAACAGAATGCGAACTCATGGTGCAAAGGTAAGATATCGTGTCACTTTAATTCGTCCAGGAAGAATGAAATTATAAAAAAATGACGGTACACAAAGATAGAGTGATGATTTTTTAAAGGTATGGTATAACGAATTTTCGTACTTTTGGTTGCGCGGACGCTCCAACATCGGACAACGACAAAAGGCCGCCTCTTCTTTACAGAGGGGCGGCCATATAAACATGCAGTTGTCTTCTCAGAGTTGTCTTTGCAGACCATATATTCTTAACATTATTTTTTCCGTGTTGGGTGCTTTACTCGTTATCTGCTATGTCCGTTTTGCCTGTCGAAGCAGGACGTACATAAGTGACAGTAACATTCAAGTTGGGGCCTTCCGTGTCGAAAGGCATCTGTACGACCATTTTATCTGCGTTCAGCAACTGGATGGTCATCGGGTCAATCACACTGCCCGATTGCAGGGTCACAGTTCTGTTGTGATCTATGCTCCAGCGGCAGGTTTCATAGGGTTGCTCACCGAGGTTGCAAATTTGATTGCGGGTAAAAACGGCTTCGCCATTGTCATAAAATTGAAGCACGTCGTCTTTGGAACAGGCTGGCAACTCCGTATAAAGGTCTTTGGTCGCCTGACCGTCATAGTCTGTGTCGGCCGGCTTATTGGCCATAGCACTTTGCAATATCCATTTGCCCTTTGTTAATTGCTCTATATCAACTGTGTTGACGGAGAGCGGTGAAACGGTGGTTTCGTGTTTTTGCAATGGGGAGATGGTCATCATGGCTGACTTGGAAACAGAGGACAGGGATGAAGTTACATCATTGCTAAGTGCGCTGTGAAAGGCCAGCACCACCAAAGAATATCCTGCTACAGATTTTAATATACCAGTCATGATGTTTGAAAGTGGAGAGTGAAAAAAATGTCGGCATCTAAATCTGAGATCTAAATGCCGACATTGTTAATTTCGGTTTATCGCGTTCTTCTCGTGCATTAGGCAGCGCGACGGAACAGACCGATCAGGAACAGCAGCACCAAAGCGCCTACTACTGATACGAAGATAGTTCCCAGCATACCGGCACCTACGCCTACGCCCAGTTGGGAAAAAATCCAGCTGCCGAGGAAACTGCCGACGATACCGACGATGATGTTACCTACGAGGCCGAAACCGTAACCGTTTCTGATTTGACCGGCCAACCAGCCAGATACTGCGCCGATGAGAAGAGTGATGATGAGTGATGTGGCATCCATGATGTTGATTAAGTTTAAAGTTTTGTTGATGAATGTTGTTTGTGAATGACGTACTATAAGATAAAAACTAAGTGCCAACAGGAAAGTGGGGAATTTTGCATTAAAATGTGGAAATTTTTCCCCAAATTGTAATCATTTATCGAAAATTCGGGACAAATAGTACTCCCACCGTCAAGCACGGACGGTTTTATCCGGTACTTCCCGAAACTGAAAACAAAAGAGGGACACCCTGCACTTTCTGCGGAGCGGCCCGTTTACACGATATCATACCATAAAACTTCCTTGCTTATCTGTTTAGCCTTCCTGGCCTTCTTCTTTCGCGTCTTCATTGATGTAGGATTCAGCCACCAAGGTCAAATGATCGTTGATGGCGTGTTCTTCGTTGAGGGTGGTCTGCAACAATTGCGCCGCTTTGGCGTATCCGTCAAAGCGAAAAAATGCTTCATCTTCATTTTTTCGGCCCTGTATTTCATCACAAATAAGTGGAGATTCATATATTTATTTGAAAGGAAGAATAGGATAACCCAAAAAAGCAGAACCGGGTGGACTGGTCAGACCCATTGGTTGCATGGCGTTTTTTTTAAAAAACAGTCAAGCAGTGTTCAACGGATTCGACCTGCCCATGGCCGGTTCCTGTCGTAAGGGCACAATGAGTATTTCCTCTTTATGCCGATACTTTAGCATTTTCCAATTGCTCTTCGTACACCTTGTTGGTGTGCTGAGCGCTGCGGATGGAAGTCAATTGGCGATTCAGCATCGCCTTTACCGGCTCATGTAAAGCAGGCTCTTCTAAAGCAAGGGTTGTCTCGTAGGATTTAATAGCCGCCTCGTCGCCAAAGATGCAGGATTCAAGTGCAGACTCTTTCTCGTGGATAGACAGTGCGGTCTTCACGTCAATCCAGGCGCGATGGATCATGCCGCCGATGGTAGAACCAGTGGCAGGCTCGCCGCCCATATTGCGGACATGCCGGGACAATTCTTCTACGAATTGCTCGCTATCGCGCTTATATTGATTAAAACTCTGAATAGCATTAACACCGTGCGTTTCTGCCAGATCGGCAGCTGCACGCTCGTAGCCTTTAACGCGGTCGCGGTTGATTTCAATAAGGTCGTTTAATGCCTCAATGTGATCAGGATGATAAGTCATGATGATTGGATGTAATTAAAATGGTTGAAAATTTTTGTTTATAACATCCCTATCATCAAAAAACCGATGCCAACATGGTCGGTCGCATAAGCAGGAAAAAATACATCCAATCCTGTGGAACTAATTCCCCAAACTGCGCATTGGCTGTTTTTCTGAGTTCCATCACTTCTTCCACCGTGAAACCGGTACGCTTGATGTAGCAATCAACACTTTACCATCCCTCCTCACTCATCACTCATCACTCATCACTCATCACTCATCACTCCCTACAGCCTTCGTTTATAATAAAAATAGGTCTCCAATTGTGCCCTGACCGGCAGGGCAGAGCCGGTACGCCGGTATTCGTTGTTGTTGCGTTCGTTGATATATCGGGCCTTCACATTGTCATTTAGTTGCAGATCCACCATTTCGCGGACTTCCGCTTTCAGGTCGGGGTCATAGATGGGAAAAGTAGTTTCTATCCGGAAGCTCAGATTGCGTTCCATCCAGTCGGCGCTGGACAGGTAAATGCGCTCGTCGCCGTCATTGTGGAAAATAAACACGCGGGCGTGTTCCAAAAAACGATCTACAATGCTTACCACTTCTATATTATCGCTCAGACCGACGATGCCCGGCACTAAGGCACAAATGCCACGCACAATCATGCGGATTTTCACTCCCGCCTGCGAGGCTTCGTACAATTTGGCAATGATCTCTTTGTCTTCGATGCTGTTGAGTTTGATCACCATGGATGCTTCCCTGCCCGCTTTGGCTGCTGCTATTTCGTAGTCAATGAGGCGGTAGAGTGCCGGGCGCAGGTTGAATTTTCCGACCAATAAGTGTTCAAAAAAACCGCGCGGGGGTTGCCTGTTCTCCAAAAAGGAAAACACCGCGCTGATTTCATTAGTCAGGCGGTCATCAGCCGTGAAAAGGCCAAAATCGGCATATATTTTAGCGGTTTCTTCGTGAAAATTGCCCGTACTCAAATAAGCATAGAGGCGCGGCTGGCCGTTTTCCAAGCGTCGGACTAAGGCTAATTTGGAGTGGACTTTTACTCCCGGAAAGCTGTAATAGACCCGAACGCCTGCTTTTTCCATTTTTTCGCCCCACTCCAGATTGGACGCTTCGTCGAAACGCGCTTTGATTTCTACGAAAGCCGATACTTGCTTGCCTTTATGTACTGCATTAATGATAGATTGCATAATGCGACTGTTTTTCGCCACCCGGTACTGGATAAATTTGATATGGGTCACCTGCGGATCATTGGCTACACAATCAAAAAAACGGGTCACCGCCTCGTAGTTCTGGTAGGGTACCTGGATCATCTGATCTTTCTGCCGAATCATCTCAAAGGGGTCTTCCACCTGATGCAGGGTAGGGTGGTGCAGGGGAGGAAGTGGCTTATACTTGAGGTGGTGCAGGCCGAAATCAGGAAACTTAAAGAAATCGAAGTTGTTGTGATACCGCCCTTCCGGCAGCATATCATTTTTGCGCAACTCAAAAACATCCTGTAAATAGGACAACAGATGTTCGGGCATTTCCCGGTCATACACAAAGCGGCTGGGTGGTCCGATCTGGCGTTTAATCAGGCTGGACTTGATTTTTTGCACCAGATCGCCCTCAAACTCGTCATCTATATGCAGTTCAGCATCGCGGGTCAGTTTGATGGAATAGGTATCAAAAATATCATAACCCGGAAACAGCCACGCAATGGAATTCCGTACAATGTCGTCCAAAAAGATCAAATCGTGCCGCCCTGGCGGTGAGGGCAGTTTGATGAAACGGGGCAACTGATCGGAGGGGATTTTTACCAGAGCGTATTCACTTTCTGCCAAAGGCTTGCGCTTGGGCCGCAAATGCACCGCCATATACAGGTGTGTATTGGCTAAAAAAGGCCGAATTTTTCGCTTCACCAACAGCACGGGCATCATATAAGGCAACAAATGCTGGTGAAAATAATCCTCTACAAACCCCTTTTGCGCTTCATTGAGTTCTAACCGCCGCAGCAGGTGTACGTGGTGGCGGGCCAGTTCCGGCACAATCTGTTGGCCAAATATTTCCGAAAATTCCGCCTGCTGCTGGTTAACCACACTGCGTATTTCCTGCAAAAGTTCGCCCGGATCGTAGCCCAGACGGGCTTTCGTTTTTTTGCCCACTTTTTTCAAATTGCGCAAACTGGCTACCCGCACCCGGAAAAATTCATCCAGATTGGACGAGTAGATAGCCAGAAACTTAAGGCGTTCCAAAAGCGGTACAGCCGGGTCTTTGGCTTCCTGCAAAACCCGGTAGTTGAAAGACAGCCAGGAAATATCGCGGTGAAAAAAAGGCAATGTTTCAGTCATAAATCATCTTATGCAATTCGACGCAAAAGTAAGGGCTATTCAGAGATATTCCACATTGTCTTTATTTTTTATATATATATAAATTATTTATATAAAATATGTCGGGTATTTTCCATGTATTATTCTGATATTCGATGAACAACACGGCAACAACCATATTTTTGTGTGTTGATTGGGGGAGCCAAAAAAAAATTTGGAAAAAATTTTTACAGATTGTTTAGAATATTTACGTTTGCTGCCGAATTATGACAAAGTTATATTTCGGTTTTTAGAAGAGACTTACCCGACTTCCATCCGGGGCAGGTCTCTTTTTTGTTGCATATACAGAAGGAGTGCTTCCCATCCAATTGAATAAAGAGAAAACAGTCGCAAGGCTGTATTATTCACAAATTCTTTCTAAACGTTTCTATCTTATGATTCATCTTAACATGATGGATGGCAGGCACGTGCAGATGTACAGAAGTTTCTTCTTGTTCATTGCATTTGTTTTGTGTTCTGCTGTCGCCGCGCTTGCCCAGATCAGTGGCACAGTGCTTGATGCCAACGGAGAGCCTTTAGTGGGGGCGACTGTGGCAGTAAAGGGTACAACCATCGGTGCCATTACCGATATTAATGGCAAATTCAAAGTCAAAGCAGCGCAGGGAAACACCCTGATGGTATCCTACACGGGGTTTACTACTCAGGAAATGGTAGTAGGAGCAGAAAGCGACCTCACCATTAATCTACAGGAAGGGGCCAGTTTGGAAGAAGTGGTAGTTACGGGCTACTCCGTAGATACCCGCCGCCAGACCACAGGAGCCGTCTCGACTGTGCGCAATCGCGACCTGACTGCCATCCCCTCTGCCAACGTGGAACAGCAGCTACAAGGGCGTGTGGCAGGCCTGACGGTGATTACCAACGGCCAGCCGGGTACCACCAGTCAGATACGGGTGCGGGGCTTCGGTTCCTTTGGAGGCAATGCCCCCCTCTATGTAGTGGATGGTGTACCTACCAGCACCATTGACTTCCTGTCTCCCGAAGACATTGACAATACTACCGTCATGAAAGATGCGGGCGCGGCATCCATTTATGGTGCGCGCTCTGCTGGCGGCGTAATTGTCATCACAACCAAACGCGGTGCAAAATCTCCGCAAAAATTGCAGGTCAGCTACGATGCCCTTTATGGATGGACCAATCCAGGTACGGGACCTGATATTTTAAATCCACAGGAACAGGCAGACTGGACCTGGCAGGCCATCCGCAATACGGCCGCTGCCAATGGCACTGCTCCTGTTTTTAATCACCCACAGTATGGCACGGGTTCCTCTCCCGTCTTGCCGGAGTATATCAATGTAGGGGGCAAAGGCGGCATTAATCAGCTGGCCACCGGAGATTTGGAAAAGTACAATGTCAATTTCAACAAAGGAGATATTTTCCAGATTGTGAGAGCCAACAAATCGGGTACAGACTGGTACGATGCCATCACCCGTGTAGCACCACAGACCCGTCATTCGCTTGGTTTCAGAGGTTCCACAGAAGGAGCACGCTACTATGTAGGCATGAGTTTGCAGGATCAGGATGGTATCCTTTCGTACAACAGTTTCAGACGTTATACCATGCGCGTCAACACAGAGTTTGACCTTGGTGAAAATATCCGCATAGGTCAAAATTTCCAGGGTACTTTCCTCCAGCGCCTTGGTCTGATTGGCGGCGGCGGCGGTATCGGTGCTTCTCAGGATGAGAACGAAATTCTCTTTGCCTTCCGTATGCCTTCCATTATTCCCGTTTACGACGAGTTTGGCGGATACGGCGGAACGGCAGCACCTGGTTTCAACAACCCGGCCAATCCTGTTGCTATTCGCGAGGGATCCAGAAATAACAGAAGTTTCAGCACTTCTGCCTTTGGAAATATATATGCGGAATGGGACGTTTTGAAAAATCTTACCTTTAGAACCAGTTTTGGGGGCGGTTATGGTAGTTTCGCAGGGCGTTCTTACGGTCGCCGCAGCTATGAAAACTCCGAAAATAACTCAAGCACGAGTTACGGAGAGTTTTACGGCTACGGTCAGGACTGGGTATTTACCAATACCTTAAATTATCGCCAGCGCTTTGGTACCAGCGATATAGATATTTTGGTGGGTCAGGAAGCATTGGAGACGGATAAGGTGAGAACCGTAAGTTCATCCGGCCTGAATCCGTTTTCCGAAAACCCCAATTATATCACGCTGAGTAACGTTTCCAATGTGGTAGCCAACAGCTTCAATGCGACACCGGTCAGGTTTTCCTCCTATTTTGGTCGGGTACGTTATACCTACAACGACAAACTTTACCTAACGGGTATATTGCGTCATGATGCCTCCTCGCGTTTTGGTGCGGGTGTCAGGAAGGGCATTTTCCCTGCCTTCTCGGCGGCGTGGCGTATAACCGGCGAAGAGTTCATGCAGGGCATCAGTTGGTTGGAAGACTTGAAAATTCGCGGTGGCTGGGGCCAGATGGGAAACAGCAACAATGTGAATCCTTCCAATCAGTTTAGCTTATTTGGTGCCAGTCTTGGCAATGCGGCTTACAACATCACGGGTTCCAGCAATTCCGTGGCAGAGGGCTTCTTCAAAAGCCGCGTAGGCAACCCCGATGCAAAGTGGGAGGTGAGCAATACCAGTAATGTCGGTATAGAGGCGCTTCTTTTAAATGGAAAATTAGACGTGATTGTGGATTTATGGCGGAAGGAAACGGAAGACCTTTTATACACGCTTGCCATCCCCGACGTGGTAGGTTCTTTTGCTTCCGCTCCTTCTCGAAATGTGAGTTCCATGGTCAATCGGGGGCTTGATATTCAGTTAGTAAATAAGGGCAGATTCAATACGCGTTCCGGTTACGAATTAACCCTTATCGGTTCTTGGTTGCACAATGAAATCACAAAAGTAGCAGAAGGCGTAGAATACTTTGATGCTTTCCCGGCCAGCAACCGTCTCGGTTCTACGATGATTCGCAATCAGGTTGGGCAGGGTATTTCCTCTTTCTTCGGCTATCAGGTAACCGGACTGTTCCAAAATCAGGCTGAAGTGGATGGTGCTCCCGCACAGGAAGGGAAAGGAGTTGGCCGTTTCCGCTATGCCGACATTGACAGCTACGACAAAGAGGGCAGACTTACGGGCGTTCCTGATGGTAAAATTGATGCAGCTGACCGTACCTTCATTGGCAGCCCTGTACCCAAATTCACAGGCGGCCTCAACTTTAAGGTGACCTTTGGTGCCTTCGACGTAGAGACCTATATGTACACTTCGCTGGGTAACAAAATCTTCAACCTGTCAAAGTGGTTCACCGATTTCTATCCTTCTTTCACGGGTGCTGCCATCAGTGGCCGCGTAAAAGACTCCTGGACACCACAAAATACGGGTGCAACCACACCCATTTTTGAAACGGCTTCCAACCTGAGTACCAACACAGCGCCCAATTCCTACTACGTGGAAGACGGCTCTTTCCTGCGCATGCAAAACCTGAGCATCGGCTACAATTTGCCGAAGGAATTGCTCGACCGCTTCAAATTGCGCCGTGCCCGCGTTTACGCTTCTACCAACAACCTCTTTACGCTGACCAAATACCAGGGGCTTGACCCGGCGGTAGGTGGTGCTGCCGATACCAGTTTCGGTATTGACGTAGGCAACTATCCCGTGACGCGCAGTATTGTTATGGGCCTTGGCGTTACCTTCTAATTTTTCACCTTCCATCAACAAGACTACGAATATGCATTACACATTTAAAAAAGCAGCAAAAATACTGTCCATTTTCGTGGGCATTGCGCTACTCAATATAGCCCTTCCTTCCTGTAAAGATGAATTCCTTGACATTACGCCTACCTCTTCTTTGACAGATGAGGTAATAAGCAGTAAAAAAGGCTTGGATGGTCTTCTCATAGGTTGCTACAGCATACTCACTGGCCGTGGCCTGTGGTATGGCGGCTTCGGCAACTGGGTACACGGCAGTATCCTCGGTGGCGATGCTAATAAGGGTACAGATGCCGGCGACCAGGCAGTTGTTAATCCGGTACAACGCTTCGAAACTGAAGCCGCCAACGGAGCGGTGGCCGATAAATGGCGCGTCTGTTTTGAAGGCGTGGCACGTTGCAACACCCTGCTGGCGCTTGCGGCTGCCTCTAATGATCCCACAGTAACTGCTGCTGACAAAGAGCGCCTTGCTTCGGAAGCACGTTTCCTGCGCGGACTCTACTATTTTGAACTTCGCCGTCTTTTTGGTAAAGTGCCTTATGTGACTGAGACCATGACGACCGAAGAAGCAGTGAAAGTGAAAAATGACCGCGACATCTATCCGGAAATTGAAGCAGACTTCAAATACGCGTATGACAAGCTGCCTGCTACACAGTCGGCAGCCGGGCGCGCCAACAAGTGGGCCGCTGCTTCCTACTTAGCAAAGGTTTATTTGTACCAAAAGAAGTATGCAGATGCCAAAACCCTGTTTGACGCGATCATTAAAGACGGGGTAACCGCAAAAGGCGAAAAATATGCCTTAGTACCCAAGTACGCCGACATTTTCCGTCCGGAAAACAACAACAGCAGTGAGTCTGTATTTGCAGCACAAATGGCCGTCAACAGTGGCAGCACCAACAATGCCAACCACGAAAATGTGCTGAACTTCCCGTACAACACCGGAGATAAAGGTCCCGCCGGTTGCTGCGGCTTCTTCCAGCCGAGCTTCGATCTGGCCAACTCCTTCCGCGTGGATGCCAACGGCCTGCCCCTGCTCGACAACACATACAACAATTCAGGCAAGGCATTAGTCAGCGATTTTGGCGTAAAATCCGATCAGCCCTTCACCCCGGACGCAGGCCCTGTGGATCCACGCCTCGACCACTCTGTCGGTCGCCGTGGCATTCCGTACTTAGACTGGATTGACCACCCCGGTGACAACTGGATTCGCTCGCAGCCTTATGCAGGTCCCTATTCTCCTAAAAAATTTGTGTTCTACAAAGCATCGCAAAACACCTTCACAGACGGCTCTTCCTGGACGCGTGGGTGGACCGGAATCAATCAGGTGCTGATTCGCTATGCAGACGTGCTGCTTATGGCGGCAGAGTGCGAGATAGAAGCAGGGTCTTTGGAGAAAGCACGGGAGTATGTCAACTTAGTGCGCACTCGTGCCGCCAGTCCTGACAGCTGGGTGAAGCGCGCAGACGGCTCTAATGCTGCGAATTATGTATTGGGTCTGTACAACACACCCTGGACCAGCAAAGATGCGGCTACCACTGCCGTTCGCTTTGAGCGAAAACTCGAACTTTCCGGCGAAGGACACCGCTTCTTCGATCTGGTGCGCTGGGGCATTGCCGAAAAGGTATTGAACGATTACTTAGCACACGATGGTAAAATCCTTACCACTGCTTTAGGGGGTGCCAAGTTTACAGCAGGGAAAAACGAAGTATATCCCATCCCACGCGGACAGATAGACTTACAGGGCACTGACGTGTTGTCGCAAAATCCCGGCTACAATTAATAGTGTAAACTACTGTTAATTGGTTCATGTCCGTGTACAAGTAAAAATTGAATAAAAAGAGGTCACATCATAAACATGGTTTTATGGTGTGGCCTCTTTCCTTTTATCTTTGCCCCCTGTAATCTAAATACCTGATCAAAATTAATTCATACAAATTGACAAATTAGTATATGTTTCTGCGTTTTATCTTTATTTACACCCTGACAGTGCTGGCTTTTCAAGCCTGTCAGCAGAAAAATACCCTTTTTGAGCAAATGGATGCCCGAAAAACGGGCATTTCTTTCAATAATCAGATTACAGAATACGATACATTCAATATTCTCAATACCGAATTCATCTACAACGGAGGCGGAGTAGGGATCGGCGATTTCAATGCCGACGGCTGGCAGGATGTCTTTTTTACCGGCAATCAGGTGGACAACTGCCTGTACCTCAACAAAGGCAACTGGCAATTTGAAGACGTGACTAAAGCCGCCGGCCTCTCTAAAAAACAACCGCAGGAATGGGCCTCCGGCATTAACATCATAGACCTCAATGCCGACGGCAGGCAGGACATTTATATCTGTAACACCCTGCACCCAAAGGCCGATATGCGCCACAATCGCCTGTATATCAATCAGGGCAACGATGCCGCAGGCACCCCCCGCTTTGAAGAAATGGCTGCCGCCTACGGTATCGCTGATACTACCCACTCTTCCAATGCCCAGTTTTTTGATTACGACTTAGACGGCGACCTGGACCTGTTCATTGCGGTCAATTTTATGGATACTCCCAATCCCAATCGCTACATCAAAAAAACAACCGACGGCACTTCCGTCAACCGCGACCGCCTGTATCGCAACGACCCCGACCCGACATTGGGCCACCCGATGTTCACGGACGTGTCTGCACAGGCGGGCATTATTTTGGAAGGCTACAGCCACAGCACCCTCATCTCCGATTTCAACCGCGACGGCTGGCCTGACATTTATGTAGCCAATGATTATGTTACCAACGATCTGTTGTATATCAATCAGAAAAACGGGACTTTTAAAAACGAAGTGGCCCGCCTTTTTAAGCACCAGGCCGCTTCCGCAATGGGCAGCGACGCAGGCGACCTGAACAACGACGGCCAGCCGGATTATTTTATCACCGAAATGTTGCCCTATTACAACAAGCGCAAAAAATTATTTCTCGGCCCTAATATGTACTCCACCTATTTGAATAACGATCTTTACGGCTACGAGTATCAATACGCACGAAATGTTCTACAGCTCAATCAGGGACACGATCCGGTGTCGGGCATGGACGTATTCAGTGATGTATCTTTCATAACAGGCACTCAGGAAACTGAGTGGAGCTGGAGTCCATTGATTGCCGATTTCGACAATGACGGCCAACGGGATGTGTTTGTCACCAACGGCTTTCCCCGCGATGTCACCGACCACGATTTCAGCAGTTATTATCAGCAATACAGCGCTTTGGTTCCGCCTATGGAACTGCAGGATGCCATTCCGCAAATCAAAGTACCCAAATTTATGTTTAAAAATGCGGGAAATTTACACTTTGAAGACGTTTCTAAAAAATGGGGCTTGGACAAAGCTGCTTTTTCCAATGGAGCCGCCTATGGGGACTTAGACAATGACGGCGACCTCGACCTTGTGGTGAACAACATCAATGACCCGGCCTTCCTGCTGCGCAATCACCTCAACGACCAAAAAGAAAAATCCGCCTGGCTGCGCCTGCGCATACAGGGCAATGCCCTCAACCCCGACGGTATTGGTATCACTCTGACTGCTTACTTCAACGGACAGGCACAGGCGGCCTCCCTGCTGTCTGCACGGGGGTATCTTTCGTCCCCGGAGCGGGTGTTTCACTTGGGATTGGGCCAAGCCACTTCGGTGGATTCAGTGGTGTTCCATTTGGGCGACAGGCGCTATGCCACCCTCCTGAAACCAGCCCTTTGTCAGACCCTCACCGTCCGGCTGGCCGACCTTCCCGTTTACACGGCCAATGCGCTGCCCCAAACTACTCTTTTTCAGCTTGTTGCAGAGGCGCAGGGCCTGACTTATATGCACCGCGACTCGGATCACGTGGACTTTAACTATCAGGTGACGCTGCCCCACAAATTTTCGCAATATGGCCCTGCCCTTGCTGTGGGCGATATGAATGGCGACCATTTGGACGATATCTATATCAGCGGCAGCGTGCATCAACCCGGAACCTGGTTGATACAGGACAGCAAAGGCAATTTTCGGCGGCAGGAGGCGCGCTATAAAACCGACCCCGAACAGCGCGAAGAGGAGCTGGGTGCCTTGCTTTTTGATGCAGACCGGGACGGGGACAACGACCTTTACATCGTGCATGGCGGCAATCATTACGATGTCAACAATGCCTTCTATCAGGATGTACTGTGTGTCAATCGGGGCGACGGCACCCTGCAAATCAGCTCCGGTGCAGTTCCCCCGGAAACGGCCTGTGGCCAGTGCGTAAAAGCGGCAGATTACGACGGTGATGGCGATCTCGATCTCTTTGTGGGTGCCCGACTTCGGCCGCGCACTTTTCCCCAGGCCGACCGAAGCATGATGCTGCGCAACGACTCCAAAGGCAAAGACCAGCCGCTTTTCACAGACGTTACCGATCAGGTGTGTCCCGAACTGGCCCGTGCAGGCCTCATCACCGATGCGCTCTGGACAGACTTCAACGGCGACCAACGGCCCGATCTGCTGCTTGCAGGCGAATGGATGCCCCTGACCTTTTTCCAAAATCGGGGCAACACCTTTGCCAATGTCACAGCACAAACTTCTTTGGCCGACCAAACGGGGTGGTGGACCAGCCTCACGGCCGCAGACTTCGACAACGACGGCGATACGGACTATGTAGCAGGCAATTTTGGAAAAAATACGTATTTCCAGTGTACTGCCGAAGAGCCTCTGACCCTGTATGCCAAAGATTTTGACAAAAACACCTATTTCGACCCCTTCATCTCCTGTTATTGGCGCGATTCGCTGGGCAGGAAACACGAATACCTCTATCACAGCCGCGACGACCTGCTGAAGCAACTGATCCTGTTGCGCCGTCGGTTCAATACCTACGGACAAATGGGCGCTGCTACGGTACAGGACATGTTTTCGGCAACCGATCTGGAAGGGGCCATGATCCTGAAAACCCGACAAATGGCCAGTTGCTACCTCGAAAACAAAGGCAATAACCTGTTTGAAATGACCGCTTTGCCCGTGCAGGCACAATTGGCCCCCATACAGGGCATGTTGGCCACCGATGTGGATGCCGACGGCTACTTAGACCTGCTTCTAATCGGCAATGACTACGGTATGGAACTGTTGCAGGGCCGCGCCGATGCTTTCAACGGGCTGCTTTTGCGCAACACCCCTGCAGGCCCGGCCCGCTTTGAAGCAGTCCGGCTGGATAAAAGCGGGTTTTACGTACCCTTTGACGGGCGCTCGTTGGTCAGAATCGTGAATGCGCAGGGTAAAGAGCGCATTGTGGCGGCGCAAAACCGCGCTCCGCTGAAAGTGTTTGCCCCCGCAGGCAATGCGCCTGTCGCCTTTTTGGCTGCCCAACCCGACGAAATAAAAGCCGTACTCACCCTTCAGAACGGCCAACAGCGCTTACAGGAATTCTATTGGGGGGATGGCTATCTGTCCCAAAGCCCGCGCCTTGTCCGAAAAGACGCTGCTGTCCGCGCCGTCACTTTTTATAAAACCGACGGCACAGAGAGCAGACGCATTTTACAATAAGTTAATGTGTTAATGTTCAAATAGTTACGTTGAAAACAACGTGCATTAACGTTAGTCATCTACTCCCTCCAATCTTTGAAACAAAACCGTCCTCCCATGCAGCCATCCTTTTTAAACACCCTGTTGCGCATTCTGGCGGCACCCTTCTATACGGGTGCCGCCAGAAATGCGGGCAAACATCGGGCGCTGCTGCTGCTGCGCTTTACCTGGGAACTGCCACAAACCCTCATCGGTGTGCTGATTGCCATTTTTTGCCTCTTCACAGGGCGGGTAGGCAGGGTAGGGCAGGGGTGGGGAGTCACGGTGCTTGGCACCGGCTTCCGCGCCGGTGCCTTTTCCATTGGTCCTTATTTAGTCGGGCCACACTGGTTCAAAGCCGATAGGCGGGAACGCCTATTCGTCCATGAATACGGACACTACCTGCAAAGTCGGATTTTGGGGCCGTTTTACCTGCCATTCGTAGCCATGCCCAGTATCCTGGACTTCTGGATGGACGTGGTATTGGGTTGGCAATTACACAGCACGCGCTGGTACGAAGTATGGGCTACCCGATGGGGACACCGGGATTTGAAAACGCCCCTTCCGACGGATATACAGGTGCGTTTTCACTGGACAGATTTGCTCGTCCATGTCCTTGCGGTGCTGTTGGCAGCAGGGGTGGTGCGCTTCCTGTTCTAAAAAACAATCGGAATCAGTACCTCAATGGCTACCTCGCGGTTTTTCACTTTGGCATTGACCCATTTGCCTTTCAGATTGTTCAATGCCTGAAAAACCGCTTTGTCTGCCTCTTTGGAGATGCTCCCCTGAATTGGCTCATGAAACAGGGTCATTTGGCCATCCTGAATACGGGCTTTGAACAACATTTTGCCTTTGATCTGGCCATTTTGCAGCGCAGGGGGCAAATTTTCCTTCAGCAATTGCTGTACTTCCTCTACAAAAACCTTGCGGGAGCAGTCATCGCGTTCTGCCAAAGCCAGGTCTTCGCAGTGGCCGTTGCCGATGTAACGCGGCATTTGTTCCGGTCGGCCAACCAGCTCACTTTTGACGATGGCCATCTTTTCCTCATAGGTTTCCGGATTGAAGGTAATCACCGTATCAACAGCGATGAAGGTCTGCGGGGTCGGATCTGAAACGTAGTAACCCGGCGTGCTTTGTGCGTGCAATTGAAGGGTGTTCACAAACAGGAACAGCAACAGGACAACGGGCGCTGCCAGCGCATACTTCCATCTCTGGAGGCGGTTCGATTTTGGCTGTGTCATTTTAGAAATTCTTTCTTTTAATTGTGAATAAAAAAAGTGGTTGGCGAGTGCAGGTACGGGTCCGGACTGTACCTGCCCGATCAATAAATGGCCATAATATTGCGTATTCGTCAGCCGCAGCGCCGCCTCATCAGCGAGCAGTTCGTGGAGGGTGCGCAGGGCATATTTGTAGCGGTAAACGAAGGGATTGAACCAAAAAAACACGGTCAACAATTCCATCAGGAAAACATCGGCGCTGTGCCATTGTCGGGCATGTGCGGCTTCATGTGCGTAAATAATGCGCCGTTCCTGTTCCGTGTTATACACCGAAGGATCCCAAAAAAGGTAGTGAAAAAACGAAAAAGGCGTAACTAAACCCGCCACAGGAACAATTTCTAAGCCGCTCTCGTCGGTAAAATGCCCGTGACGGCACACGACTTTCCACAAGTGAAAGCAACCCGAAAAAAAGCGAAACCCATTGATGCCGATGCCGATGCCATAAACGATCCATAAAAGAAAAAGCTGGTCGTTGATCTTCTTCCATGCGAAGGGTGCCTCCAAAGCGGCCTGTAAGGCGTTGTTGGAGGCCGAGATGGGCGCAAGCCACACGGTGGCTACGGCATCCTCCGGCTCGACAAGGACAACAATGGAGGGCAGCAGGGGCAAAATCAGACCTGTCCCTAAGGCCCCCAGCAAATAGAGGCGGTTGGCGCGGTAAAAGGTCTCTCCGCGCAGACTGTAGTGATAGAGGGCGTACAAGATGCCCCAGACCAAAGCAGTAGCAATCAGATAACCCATATTATCAGGAGTTTAATAGTTTTTTGAGATTTTCTATTTCTTCTTCCGACAGCTGTTCGTTGCGCACCAGAAAAGAAACCAGATTGGCAGCCGAGCCTTCAAAGTAATGATTCACCATTTGTCCCAGGCTTTGGCGGCTGTAGGCTTCTTTGCTCACCAACGGTTTGTACTCGAAGGTTTTGCCGTGTACTTTATAATCCAAAAATCCCTTATCGCACAAAATGCGCAACATGGTGGAGACCGTGCTGTGTGCAGGCTTTTCCTCCCTGATGTGCTGTTCTAACCAGACGCGTACATCTCCCACCGTGCCAGTGCCGAGGTACCACAGGGCCTGCATGATCTCTTCTTCGGATTTGGTAAGTCGCTGCATTCTTATGTTTTTAGTTAATTGACTATATTTTTAGTTAAACGACTATGTTTTTAGTTTATTATATAAAAATTAAAAAAACGTCCACAAAAAATGTAACTATCCAGTTGCCTGCACAAGTGACCTCGGCAGACAGCTCCAAAAATGTGGTCCCGGTTGTGGCAAAAAAATGCGTTGATGCGGTTCCTCAGAAACCACATCAACGCACACGAATGCTGTTTTTGAATGTTTGATGTCAACAATACATCAGACAGCTTTAATTTTTTCTATCGCGTCTGTTTTCAGCGCGGTCTTTCTTATTCTCAGCGCGGTCTTTCTTATTCTCTGCCCGATCGCGCCTGTTTTCAGCCCGGTCGCGTACATCTTCGCGTTTATCGCGGCGGTCTTCTTTGGTGTCGCGCACGTCTTCGCGGGCATCGCGGCGGTCTTCGGCTTTGTCCCGACGGCCCCCGTCGTGCCTGGCATCGCGCACGTCTTCACGGGTGTCGCGTACATCTTCGCGTTTATCGCGGCGGTCTTCGGTGCGGTCTTTCTTGTTTTCGGCGCGGTCACGGCGGTTCTCTGCGCGGTCGCGCTTATTTTCCGCCCGGTCGCGTTTGTTTTCTGCCCGGTCTACGCGGTCTTCGGCTTTATCAGCGGCTTTGGATTGTTGGGCTTGGGCAGTCAGGGACAGGGCCAGAAAACAGCCGAACAAAAAAAGAACTTTTCTCATGTGTGGTAGTGTTGTTAGAAATGGTAAAAGCATTAAAAAAACGGTAGTATGGGATGCAACTACGCCATTAAGACGCAGAACTACAGGCAGGGTTTAATGACCAACTCTTTTTTTCAGAAATTATTTTTTGTTTGGGTTCACTGGAATGCCTCAACCGTCTCGTCTAATCGGTAAAAGGCGCGTACGGCTTCATGCCCCGCCTCTTCCGCAGGAACCAGATCATAAATGCCTCAAAATGGGAATATGTTTTACTCTGCTATGAACCAATGTTAAAATAAAAGCCCGACGCTGTTGCAGCGTCGGGCTTTCCACTAAACCGTTTCTATTGTATGAAGCATTGTACATACTACATAACCCGTGCCAAACAAAAAAAAAATCGCAGGAAACTTTATTTTTTACATATTTAGTGGATTTATGACGGTTATCTGACAATTTTTGTGATACTAAACCCGTGCGGGGTCCCCTGTAGTTCTGTACCTTAAAATAAGCTTTTTCGCCAAGATTGACTCCTCTTGTAGTCTGTTTGCTGGTGCATTTTTTTTTTTTTT